>ENA-OUQP01000585-OUQP01000585.1-human-gut-metagenome-genome-assembly--contig:-NODE-585-length-32406-cov-3.854502_pt1 | contig 32406 bp, 29 predicted proteins | sample MGYA00237951_ERZ548836 | MGnify/ENA primary metagenome ERZ548836 (study PRJEB26490, sample SAMN05194702) | human gut metagenome | biome: terrestrial biome; feature: human-associated habitat; material...
CTGTCCCTCGCCATCGGCAAGGAGGGTCAGAACGCCCGCCTCGCCGCTCGCCTGACCGGCATGCACATCGACATCAAGAACGAGTCGCTCGCTGCCGGCATGCTCGAGGGCATCTCCGCGCCTTCTGCCGAGCCCGAGGACCTCATCGACGTCGACGAGTCTCATCGCTGCGAGTACGTCGGCGCTAACGGCGTCCGCTGTCGCAACATGGCTCGCCCCAACTCCCGCTACTGCGGCGTCCACGAGGCCATTGCCCTTGCCGGCGACGACGTCGAGGTCTCCGACGACCCGGACTCCCTGATCTAGGACGCTCGAGCCCAGACGGCTCATTTGACTTGAAACCCCGCGGGCAAGACCCGCACTGATTGCCCGCACAGGAAGGTAGGTCACATGGCAAAGACCCGCGTACATGACCTTGCCAAGGAATTTGGCATGACGAGCAAGGAGATGCTCGGCCACCTCGCCGACATGAAGATCCCGGCGAAGTCCGCCTCGAGCACCCTCGAGGATGCCTACGACTCGATGATTCGCAAGAAGATGGCCCCGATCCTCGAGGCTCGCGCTGCGGAGATCGAGGCTGCCAAGCAGGCCGAGGCCGAGGAGAAGGCCAAGGCCGAGGCCGAGGAGCGCGCCCGCGCCGAGGAGGAGCGTCTCGAGGCCGAGAAGCGCCGCGAGGCCGAGCGTGCCAAGGAGGCCGAGGAGCGTGCTCGCCTCGAGGCCGAGCGCAAGCGCAAGGAAGAGGAGCGCGCCGAGGCCGAGCGCAAGCGCAAGGAAGAGGAGGAGCGTAACCGCGTTCGCGACAACGCCCCCAAGTCCGTGCCTTCCATGACCAGCCTGTTCGACCAGATCGCCCAGCAGGAGCAGATCCTCAAGGCGCAGCGCGAGGAGCAGGCTGCCAAGAAGGCCGAGGCCGCCCCGAGCCGTTCCCGTCGTGGCAACCAGCCCTCCGCTGCGAAGAGCGCCCCCAAGGACGAGGGTCCCGCCACGCCCGAGAAGGCCGCCACTGCGCGCGGCCGCGGCAAGCGCAAGGGCCACGCCGAGGATGACGGCGAGGATCGCTACAGCCGCATGGCCAAGGCAGCCGAGGAGTACAACCGCGAGCGCGTCCTTGAGGAGGCCCGCGCCAGCGTCGAGGAAGCGTCCCGCGAGTCGACCGGCCGCCGCAAGAAGCGCAAGGAGCGCCGCCAGAAGCAGGCCGAGCAGGCCGCCAAGGAGCAGGCGATCGAGGAGGCCATCGCCAACGACCAGAACGTCGCCGAGATTGGCATGGTCAAGGTCCCGACTGGCTCCACCGTCGCCGAGCTCGCCGAGCTGCTCGACGTTCCCGCCTCTGACATCGTCAAGCGCCTGTTCCTCCTGGGCAGCCCGCTCACGATGACGCAGTCCATGTCTGATGACCTCATCGAGCTCGTCGCCGATGACCTCGGTCGCGAGGTCAAGGTCATGAGCAAGGAGGAGGAGAACTCCTTCACGTTCTATGATGATCCGTCTGATCTTCTCCCGCGCGCTCCCGTCGTGACTGTCATGGGCCACGTCGACCACGGCAAGACGTCCCTGCTCGACGCCATCCGCCACACCGGCGTTGCCAGCGGCGAGGCTGGCGGCATCACGCAGGCCATCGGTGCGTCCCAGGTCAAGATCGGCGACCGCACGATCACCTTCATCGACACCCCTGGTCACGAGACCTTCACCGCCATGCGTGCCCGTGGCGCCAAGGTGACGGACATCGTCATCCTGATCGTCGCCGCGGACGACGGCGTCATGCCCCAGACCGTCGAGTCGATCAACCACGCGAAAGCCGCCGGCGTGCCCATCATCGTGGCCGTCAACAAGATCGACAAGCCCGGCGCCAACCCCGATAGGGTCCGTCAGGAGCTCACCGAGTACGGCATCATCCCGGAGGAGTGGGGCGGACAGAACATGTTCGTCAACATCTCTGCGAAGAAGAAGATCGGCATCGACGAGCTGCTCGAGACCGTCATTCTCCAGGCCGACGTCCTTGAGCTCAAGGCCAACCCGAATACCTTCGCCTCCGGCAACGTCCTCGAGGCCAAGCTCGATCGCGGCCGCGGCTCCGTCGCCACGGTTCTCGTGACCCGCGGCACGCTCCACGTTGGCGATTCCCTGGTTGCCGGCATGGCTTACGGCTCCGTCCGTGCCATGCTCGACCCGAAGGGCCGTCCGGTCACCGAGGCTGGCCCCTCTGACCCGGTCGAGATTCTCGGTCTCCAGAGCGTCCCCGCCGCCGGCGACGAGTTCCGCGTCTTCACCGAGGCCCGCGAGGCCCGCGCTCTCGCCGAGCAGCGCGCCCTCAAGGCCCGTATCGAGGAGCAGAGCCGCGTCAAGCACGTCACGCTCGAGACGCTCTTCTCCACGATGGAGGACGCTGAGGTCAAGGAGCTCAACCTCGTCATCAAGGCCGACGTCCAGGGTTCGATCGAGGCTCTCCAGGACTCCCTCGACAAGATGGACCAGTCCGAGGTCCGCATCAACACGATTCACTCCGCCGTCGGTGCTATTACCGAGACGGACGTCACCCTTGCCGACGCCTCCAACGCCATCATCATCGGCTTCGGCGTGCGTCCGGACGCCAAGGCCCGTTCCGCCGCTGAACACCAGGGCGTTGAGATTCGCTGCTACGACGTCATCTATAAGGCTCTCGAGGACCTCGATGCCGCCCGTATCGGCATGCTCAAGCCCACGGAGGTCGAGGTCTCCACGGGCATGGCGCTCGTCCTCGACACCTTCAAGGTGCCGAAGGTCGGCATTGCCGCCGGCGTCCGCGTCGAGGAGGGCGAGATCGCCGCTACCAACTCCGTGCGCCTCGTCCGTGACGGCATCGTCGTCTACAACGGTAAGATCGCGTCCCTGCGCCACTACAAGGAGGACGTCAAGACCCTCCGCAGCGGCCTCGAGGGCGGTATCGGCCTCGAGAACTTCCAGGACATCAAGCCTGGCGACCAGATCGAGGCCTATCGCATCGACGAGGTCGCGCGCACCGAGTAGCCTCGGGCGGGTATAACGCCAGTAACGTACCTGGGGCGGCCCAACGCGGGTCGCCCCTACTTGACCAAAGAAGGTGGAAACGATGAAGCAGAACTCCTCTTCGCGTAGGAACGGCGAGATCGCGCGTGAGAAGCTCGCCAGCATCCTCCTGTTCGAGATCTCCGACCCCGATCTCGAGCTTGTGACCCTCACTGGTTGCGAGGTGTCCGTCGACCGCTCCTTCGTTCGCGCCTACGTCTCCTGCGAGCCCGAGCGCTACGAGTCCGTCATGGCGGCGCTGAATCGCGCCAAGGGTCGCCTTCGTTCGCTGCTTGGCCGTGCCCTCGGTTGGCGCGTGACCCCCGAGCTCGCCTTCTCTCTCGACACCACTACCGACGAAGCCGAGCGCATCGCCGTCGCCCTCGAGAACCGTCCTCCTACGATCGACGTCGAGAAGGACGAGTTCGGCTATCCCATCGTCGATGGCGCCGGGGACGATGAGGACGCCGATGGCGCTGATGATGTCGACGCTCTCGAAGAGGACGCTGAGGCTTAAACCATGAACGTAGGGGACGAGAAGGTCTTCTCAGAACAACGAGAGAAGTTCGCGCAGGTGGCGGCACTCATTGATGCTGCGACCGAGATTGTCATCTGTGCGCACACCAACCCGGACGGCGACGCCCTGGGTTCTGGCCTTGCGCTCGCGCAGCTCATCTCTCAGCACTGGGAGGGCAAGCACGTCACGAACCTGCTCGCAGACAACGACCCTGTGCCGCGCCTGTACCGCTTCCTCCCCGGTGCGGATTCCTTCGTTCGCGCGAGCACGTATGAGGGCGATCCCGATCTGTTCATCATCGTCGACCTCTCCGTTGCGTCGCGTTTGAACCAAGCCCAGCCAGTGCTCGAGCGCAGCGCTCATGTCGCGATCCTCGACCACCATCCGTCCACGACGCCTTTCGGTGACGTCGCGCTCATTCGTCCCGACGCGGCCGCTGCCGGCGTGATCATCGCGGAGTTCGCGCTTGCGATGGGAGCCACGATCACTCCCGATATCGCCAACTGCCTGTTCTGCGCGATTGTGACGGACACGGGCCGCTTCCAGTACCAGAACGCGGATTCCGAGGCGTTCGAGTGCGCCAGCATGCTTGTGGATGCGGGCGCGTCGCCTTCGCTCATCTCGCTCAACGTCTACCAGAGTTTCAGGCTCGCCTACCTCCACCTCGAAAGCGTGGTCATGGGCAGGATCGTGACGTTCGAGCACGGGCGCATCGCCTATAGCTACGCCACGAGGAAGGACCTCGAGCGTACGGGTGCCTTGCCTGACGAGTGCGACGGCCTCATCGACGTCGTTCGCAGCGTCGAGGGTTCCGAGCTCGCCCTCTTCCTCAAGGAGACGCCCGATGGCCTCATTCGTGGCAACCTCCGCTCCAAGGGAGACCATGACATATCCGGCGTCGCGCGCGCCTTTGGCGGAGGAGGTCACAAGGCTGCCTCTGGCTTTACGACGGACATGGGCATCGACGCCACGCTCGCCGCGGTGCTGCCCCTCATGCGCGCTGTGCTTGCCGCGGGTCCCGGCGAGAGTCCCGCCCCCATTGCTCGACAGCTATCGTTGAACATCGACCGAGAGGCATAACGACACCTATGCGACGTGGCACATCTGGAATCAACGCCCTTCTTGCGGTTGACAAGCCGTGTGGCATGACCTCGCATGATGTGGTCTCCCGCGTGAGGCGCGCGCTTGGCGAGCGTCGCGTGGGGCATGCCGGCACGCTCGACCCAGACGCATCCGGCGTGCTCGTGGTTGGCGTGGGGCAGGCGACCAAGCTCCTTGGCATGCTCACGCTCGACCGCAAGAGCTATCGCGCTCGCATCGAGTTTGGCTCGCAGACCACGACCGATGATGCCGAGGGCGAGGTCATCGCATCTTCTGCGGTGCCCCCTGAGCTTTTCGATGCTGACGCCGCCGCGCGTGCGGTGTCGGGTCTTGTGGGCGAGCATGAACAGATGCCTCCCGCCTTTAGTGCCATCAGCGTTTGCGGCAAGCGTGCCTATGCGCTCGCGCGCGAGGACAAGGAGGTTAAGCTGTCGCCTCGCCATGTGACCATCCACGAGGCGAGCCTGCTTTCCGTCACCGGCGAGGGCACGGCGGAATCGCCCCTCGTCTGGGAGTGCGACTTCGACGTGTCGAAGGGCACCTACATTAGGAGCATCGCGCGTGACCTGGGCCTTGCGCTCGGGACTCACGCGCACCTCTGCGGCCTGAGGCGCACGAGTGCGGGCATGGTGAGAATCGCCGACTGTGTCTCTCTCGACGAGCTCGCCGAGCATGGCCGCGACTTGATGGCGGACCGCGTGCTTGACCCGGTTGCCTGCCTCGGTATCGCCACGCGCGCGGTCGAGATCGCCGAGATTGCGGATATCACCTGCGGGCGTCACATTCCCATGGGCCTTGTCTCGCTCGATGGCGTCAGTCGCGAGCCGAGGCCTGGCGAGCCCATTGCGCTCGTGTGGGACCACGCCCTCGTTGGCGTGTGGCAACGCCGCTCGACCGATCTCGTCTGCTCCACCAACTTCCCGCAGGCAATCGAAGGGGTTCGCTGATGGCAAAGGGTTCAATGGGGAAGGCCGCGCCTGCGGGCTCGTCCGAGGCCGTAGCTGCCGCAAACTCTACGGAGCTTGTCCACGAGCTCATGGACCTCGCGCCGGAGATGCCCCTCGCTGCCGCCCGCGCGCGAGAGCTCCTCTCGCTCTCGGGGCGTCTTCTCGACACGCCCGAGCCGGCGGGTCTAGCCTCTCTGGCAGTCGAAGGCTCCGAGGGTTCCGATAAATATGTCTCGTACATGACGTATGGGCAGAAGCTCCTGAAGTCTGATCGCTATGTCTGCGTAATCGGCGCCTTTGATGGAGTGCATCTCGGCCACCAGGAGCTCCTTCAGCGTGCGGCGCGAGATGCGGCAGAGCGGGGAGACAAGCTCGCCGTCCTCACGTTCACGCCAGACCCGGCGGATGTGCTCGCCGGCCCTACTCCCTCTTCCAAGCTTCTTTCGGACGAGGGACGCGTGAGTGCGTTGCTCGCATTCGATGGGGATGCGGATTGCCCGGATGTCAGCTCGGTCGTCTGCGTCGACTTCGATCGCGAGTTTGCGTCGCTCACGTGGGCGGAGTTTGCCGGCGAGGCGCTTGGCCTCATCTTTGGCGACGAGTTCGAGGACGATTTCGAAGCCGTCTTCGTTGGGAGTGACTTCCGCTTTGGCGCCCACGGCGAGGGCGACCTCGAACTGCTCCAGAGGGTCGGTGATATCCGCGGTTATGACGTCACGGGCGTCGAGCTCCTCGAGCAGGGCGGCGCTCCCGTTACGGCGACGCGTATCCGCGGGCTGGTGCATGCGGGGCGTGTCGAGGAAGCCGCCGGGCTTCTCGGTCGTCCGCACATGGTGGTTGGTAGGGTCGAGCACGGCAGGGGAGAGGGGGCGTCGTTTGGCTTCCCCACGGCAAACATCGTCTGCGATTTCTCCGCGTGCGTGCCCGAGCAGGGTGTCTATGCCGGCTTCGTCACGGTTGCGGATGGGGATGGCGTTTGTTGCGCCTATCCCGCCGCCATCAATGTCGGCCTTCCGCCGAGCTTCGAGGGCGAGGCGCCCGAGGGCACGCTTCTCGAGGCGAACCTCATCGGCTTCGACGGGGACCTCTACGGCAGCAAGGCGTGCGTCTCCTTCGTGAGGTGGCTGCGCGACTCCCGCCCGTTTGCCACGCTCGAGGAGCTCGAGCGAACGGTGCTCGGAAACATCGACTGGGCGGGCCACGCGCTCGGCGGACGGGGTATCAGAATCAACTAACTTCGAGGTCAGGGGGTGTCACATGATTACCGAGGAGGACAAGGAGCGCGTTCGCCAGGCAACCGACATCGTCAACCTCGTCTCGGAGACCGTCGTGCTCAGGCAGCGCGGCGGCGACTTCTGGGGTTGCTGCCCCTTTCACCACGAGAAAAGTCCGTCGTTTCACGTGACGCCGTCGACTGGCCTGTGGCACTGTTTCGGTTGCCACTCAGGTGGCGACGTGTTCGACTACGTCATGAAGCGCGAGGGCCTCGACTTCCTCGACGCCGTTCGCTTCCTCGCGGAGCGAGCCCACATCGACATCGAAGAGGGTCAGGGGACGGCGAGGCGCGGGCCCAAGCGCACGCGCGTGATTGACGCGCTCGAGGCTGCCCAGGCCTCTTTCTCTACCCGCCTCATGCGCGGGAGGGGTGACGGCGCCGCCGCCGCGCGTGCCTACTTCGCGAGCCGTGGGTTCAACTCGGACATCTGCTCTCGCTGGCATCTCGGCTATGCCGACCCGTCCGTGTCCCTCGTGCGCGAGCTCCAGCAGGCGGGCTTCTCGCGAGGCGAACTCGAGGCCGCTGACCTCGGCGTCTCTCGCGGCGGCGGCCTTCGAGACCGCTTCTTCGACCGCGTGATGTTTCCCATCCACGACGAGCAAGGCCGCTGCATCGGCTTTGGCGGCCGCGTGATGGGGGATGCCAAGCCCAAGTACCTCAACACGCGCGAGACGAGCGTGTTTCACAAGTCCAAGCACATGTTCGCCTTCGATTATGCGAAGGAGAGCATCGCCGCGCGCGGTTTCGCCATCGTGACCGAGGGCTATATGGACGTCATCTCGATGCACGAGGCCGGCTTCACCAACACGGTGGCGGCACTGGGCACCGCGCTGTCCGCAGACCACATCCGCACGCTGTCGCGCTTCGCCAAGACCATCGTCTGCATGTTCGACGGCGACGCAGCCGGTCAGCATGCGGCGGAGGCCGCCGTTCGTTATGTCGAGAGCACGAAGGCATCGCTTACCTGCGTCGTGCTTCCAGACAACCAGGATCCTGACGAGTTCCTGAAGGCTCATGGCCGCGAGGCGATGGAGGAACAGCTGCGCCAGGCGAGGCCCCTCATCGAGTTCGTTGTCGACAAGAAGCTCGAGACGCTCGATCTTTCGAGCCCCGGCCTGAGAATTGCCGCGCTCGAGGAGATCGCGAAGGTGCTCGCGCCTCTCAAATCCTCGTACCTCCTCGATGGCTATGCGCAGCAGGTTGCCGGCAGGCTTGGTATCAACGTCGAGGTGACGAAGGAGAAGATTCGCTCCACACCCGTCGAGGGTGAGGAGACGGGGAACGCTCCTGCCGATGACTATGGCTATGAGTACGCGCCCTCGGGTGGCTATGGAGATGAGTATGCGCCCGTGGATGACTACGGCTATGACTACGTGCCAGAGCCGGAGCCCATGGTGCAATCGCAGCCCTCGGTCTCTCTCGGCGCGCTCTCTGCCGAGGATCGCACGCAGATTCGGGCGGAGAGGAACCTGCTCGCCATGATGGCGGACAACATCGACCTGTTCCGTGGCTACGCGGATCGCATCGCGACCTTTGCCTGGGCTGATTCGCGTCATGAGGCGATTGCCTGGTCGATGCTCGCGACGCCGGTGGGCACCACGCCCGCAGACGTCGTTGCCGCCGCGACGCGCGCCTGTCCGGACGCGCCGAAGATTCTCTCTGCGAGCTCCTTCTCCTCGACGAGCGCGTGGGACACGCAGACTAACGTCGAGTTCGTCGTTAACGAGGCTGAGATTCGCTCCATTGACCGGAGGGTTTCGATGCTCACCGCGTCCCTTGCCGGCGGCGCAGATTCGGCACGCTCCCGCGAGGCGCTTCAGGAATTGGGGCAGCTCCGGGCGCGCCGGGGTGAGTTGCGGGCATCACAGCCCCTTGAATAGCGATTCTCTGGAATTCTATGAGTTAAACCCCGATATCAGGGTAAAATAGCAATAACTGTGCATCGACGGCCATGTCGAGAGGAAGTCCGTGGCAACGAGTAAGAAGGCAAAGAAGGAAACCAAGCTCTCCGCCGATCTCGAGGGGGTGTTTGGTCAGCTTGTCGACCGCGCCAAGGGCGTCGGTTCAGTCAGCGAGGATGAGATTCAGGTCGCTCTCCGTGACGTCGACGTGGATGATGACGAGCTCGAGGATCTCTACGGGGCCCTTCGTTCCCGTGGCGTCGAGGTCCTCTCTGATGACGACAGCGACCCGGACTCTGATATCGAGGAGTCTAGCGACGACGATGACGATGACAACGTCGGCATCGGCTCCCTCGATGACGATGACGACGATATGCCTCGCGAGAAGATCCCCGCGATTCCTGCCGCCCCCAAGCGTTCCAAGAAGGGCTCGAGTCTCAAGGCTCGTCGCCGTCAGGACGCCGCTACGGTGATGCTCACGGGTGACCCCGTCCGCATGTACCTTAAGGAGATCGGCAAGGTGGACCTTCTCACCGCCGCCGAGGAGGTTGACCTCGCCATGAAGATCGAGGCCGGCACTGAGGCTACGGAGAAGCTTGAGGCCCATGAGAGGGGAGAGCTCGAGCTTTCCCGCGTCGAGCTCCGCCGCCTCAATCGTGTCGAGCAGGTGGGTCTCGAGGCCAAGCAGTCGCTCATCTCCGCGAACCTCCGCCTCGTCGTTTCCATCGCCAAGCGTTACGTTGGCCGCGGCATGCTCTTCCTCGACCTCATCCAGGAGGGCAACCTCGGCCTCATCCGTGCCGTCGAGAAGTTCGACTACACGAAGGGTTTCAAGTTCTCCACCTATGCCACGTGGTGGATCCGTCAGGCCATCACCCGCGCCATCGCTGACCAGGCGCGTACGATTCGCATCCCGGTCCACATGGTCGAGACGATCAACAAGCTCGTCCGCGTGCAACGCCAGCTCCTGCAGGACCTCGGCCGCGACCCAACTCCTGAGGAGATTGGCGAGGAGATGGGCATGAGCGCCGAGCGCATCCGCGAGATCCAGAAGATCAGCCAGGAGCCGGTCTCCCTCGAGACGCCGATCGGCGAGGAAGAGGATTCCCAGCTCGGAGACTTCATCGAGGACTCCCAGGCTGTCGCTCCTCCCGAGGCCGCGAGCGACTCGATGCTTCGCGAGCAGCTCGAGCAGGTGCTCGATGGTCTTGCGGACCGCGAGCGTAAGGTCATCAAGCTTCGCTTTGGTCTCGAGGATGGTCACCCGCGCACCCTCGAGGAGGTCGGCCGCGAGTTTGGCGTCACGCGCGAGCGCATTCGCCAGATCGAGAGCAAGACTCTCGCCAAGCTCCGCCACCCGAGCCGCTCCGGCAAGCTCAAGGACTACATGGAGGAGTAGTGCGTTTGTGTTTGCCCAGCTACGCCCTTATACGCTAGTTAATCTTGGACTAACTTAGACTAACTGGTTTTAAGCTCTTCCCGAAGGAACCTAGAAAGCCCCTCCGTGGCCATGTGCCGCGGAGGGGCTTTCGCTGTTTGCGCAGCCTGAACCCTCGCGATGGACTTCGCAGCCGCGGCCTCTATCCCCATCTCCGGGCTGCTCACACAGCATCAATGGCGAGTGGTGGGAGGTCAAGGGTCCCAAGCCAATCGGCGACTCAGCCAGTGACGGCGGGAGTCTCTCATTCATCGAGAGGAGCCTTCGCAGGGCCTCTCACCAATTCGGGGATGGGGGCTCGGCAGCGCGCGGGTCGTCCTCAACCTTAGGTATAGGCACGCCGCGGGCGACGACGTACTGATAGGGGAGAAGAAGAGGCGCATGGCCATGCACGACGTCGCGGAGGTGCTCTTCATAAATAGCGACGGAAGTTTGGAGCGTCTATACAAGTGAAAGCCCCCAAGTGTCTCTAGCAGACCCATGGAGGCTTTCGCTGACCAAATTCTAGCACGCGCCATTAGCTCAACGGCAGAGCGGCGGTCTCCAAAACCGATGACGGGGGGGTTCGACGCCTCCATGGCGTGCCATTCGCCTGGGCGTGGCGGAATTGGCAGACGCGCGTGCCTCAGGTGCACGCGGGCGAAAGCCCGTGCGGGTTCGACTCCCGCTGCCCCGACCAGCAGATGGCTAGGCCCCGCGGGGGCTTTTCATGGACATCCGCCCGTGGGTGGGTGGCGACGACGCGCCCGAAACAGACAGAAGGAACCTGCACATGCCACACGAGCTCGAACCGATCACGAGCCAGGAGCGGCTCGATCAGGCCGTCAAGGTATGCATCGAGCCCGTTCAGAACGGCAGCCCATATGAAAATGACCGCATCGTAACCTGTGAGTTAACCCAGTACGATACGGCCAATTAAATACTATTCAACGCCTCGAGGATTCCTGTCGTTCTTAAGCCGGGATTCCCGAAAGCCTTACTAATTACTAAGAAAAAGCGACAGTCAAAGCGACCAGTTGTAGTGGGGACTGCCGCTCTAAGAACAATCTAATCGAGAAGGTTCCGTGAGGGGGGGATACGATGCCATCCTCAGTTCCGAAGGGATCAACGTTGCCTTCATGTGCGCCTATATCTATCTCTTGCTAGTTAGAGCTCGCGGGTGAAGTTGATGCTCACGAAGAACTTTGGAGCGTTGCGGTGCCTGCGCTCTTCGAGTTCGCGTTCCCTCTCCTGATCTTCTTCGCGCATGACTCGTTCAAGCTCGGATGGGGTCATCATGATGCCGCCGTAGGAAAACTTTCTCTCTGACTTGCTTTTGTGCAGGTAGTCATCAAGGTCGAAGTCATCATCGTAGTCGTCATGCATGGTGGGCCTCCTTAGCCTCGCCAGGTCAAACTCATACCCTATCTCAGATACTATCCGCCATTGCGGACATTAAGTTTCGGCCTTGATTGAGGCCGTGGCTCACCGATTTTACTGTCGCCAAACAGCATTACCCCTATGGTTTGCCTGGCGATAAGCGCGCGGTAAGACCCTGTGACTTGTCTCGTTATACTTGACGCGAGATGTTCGCAGCTACATCGCTCGGGGGGCACCCATGAAGAAACTTGTCAAAGAGTTCCAGGAGTTCATCAGTCGCGGCAACGTCGTGGACATGGCCATCGGCGTCATCATCGGCGGTGCGTTCACCGCCATCGTTACCTCGCTCACAGAAGACATCATCAACCCGCTCATCAAACTCATCGCCGGTGGCAATGTCGGCGAGATCGGCGGGCTCGTCGTCCCGGGCACGGAGATCGACTTCGGAAAGTTCCTTGGAGCCGTCATCAACTTCCTCCTCGTTGCCGCGATCGTCTTCGCGATCGTCAAGGCATTCAACGAGGCGCAGAGGCTTGCCCTGAGCCGCGTCCACACCGAGGAGGAGCTGCCCGCCGCGCCGGCTCCCATCTGCCCCTTCTGCCTCGAGGAGCACAAGCCCGGCGCGACTCGCTGCCCTCACTGCGGCTCCGAGCTGCCTTCCCCTGAAGAGGCTTAGCCCCTTGGGTCGGCTCTCGGTTTACAAGTTCCTTACGTTTAACGCTTAGTATGGTTGGACGTGTCTAGTTTGCGCGTCCAATCTTCTTTATGCGGGATGCTCCTGCGCGATTCGAAAGGCGCCCACTCGCTATGCTCGATCTCCTCAAGCGATTCTCCGGTCCCTACATGCGCTATTTCGTGCTGGGGCCCCTCTGCAAGCTCATTGAGGTCTTCTTCGACCTGCTCACGCCCCTCGTCATCGCGAGGATGATCGACCGGGGCGCCATTGCCGGCGACGCCCACTCCGTCTTTATCAGCGGCGTCGCGCTAATAGTTATGGCCGTCGTCGGCATTGCGTTTACGCTCGTTTGCCAGAAGATGGCGGCGCTTTGCTCGCAGGGTATCGGTACCGAGGTTCGCGGTGCGCTCTACGCGCATGTCAATGAGCTCTCCTCTGCCGAGCTCGACCGCTTCGGTACGCCCTCGCTCATCACGCGCATCACCAACGACGTTAATCAAGTCCAGGTCGCGGTCGCTCTCGGCGTGCGCCAGCTTATCCGCTGGCCGCTGCTCGCCGTTGGGTCCATGATTGCGGCGCTTCTCATCGACGTCAGGCTCGGCCTTGTCTTTCTGGTGTCCACGCCTTTGATCGGCGTCATCTTCTGGGTGGTTATGGCTCGCTGTGTGCCGTACTTCTCGAATATGCAGAAGGCTCTTGATCGAATCGCCCTGGTGTGTAGGGAGGGCCTGTCTGGCGTCCGCGTCGTGAGGGCCTTTGTGAGGGAGGACCACGAGCGCAAGCGCTTCCGCGAGGCCACGGAAGCGCAGGCGAGTATAGCCACTGCGGTTGGTAGCCTCTCTTCCATCCTCAATCCCGCCACCTTCCTCATCATGAACGTCGCCGTATGCGTGATTCTCGTTTTAGGCGGTCAGTCCGTTAACGTCGGTGGCCTCACGCAGGGCCAGGTCATGGCATTCGTGAACTACATGACCCAGACGCTCCTCTCGATCGTCTACGTTGCCAATCTCGTCGTCGTCTTCACGCGTGCGAGCGCCTCCGCGGCACGCATCAACGAGGTTTTCGCGACGGAACCCTCCGTTCGCGATGCCGCAGGCCAGGCTTGGGAGAAGCCCGCGTGTTCCACGGATGTCCCCGCGCTCGCGTTTGACCACGTGACCTTCTCCTATGGAAGCGGCGCGCCCGCCCTCAGCGATGTCACGCTGGCGCTCTATCCCGGCATGACCTTGGGCGTCATCGGTGGCACCGGCTCGGGCAAGTCCACGCTCGTATCCCTTATCTCCCGCCTGTACGATCCAAGCGCGGGTGCCGTCAGCGTTATGGGCGAAGACGTTCGGTCTTGGCCTCTTTCGAGCCTGCGCCGCGAGGTCGCCCTCGTTCCACAACGCGCGTCGCTCGTCGCGGGCACGATTCGTTCAAACCTGCTCTGGAGGGACTCTGGCGCCTCAGATGACGAACTCTGGGAGGCCCTTGAGGTCGCGCAGGCGGCAGACTTCGTGAAGGCCATGCCCCGGGGCCTCGATAGCGCGGTCGAGGCGGGCGGCAAGAACTTCTCAGGAGGCCAGCGTCAGCGCCTGACCATTGCCCGCGCCCTTGTGGGGTCACCTAGCATTCTCGTGATGGATGACTCGGCCTCGGCGCTCGACATGAGGACGGATGCCGCTCTGCGCCATGCCATCAGGGGGCTTGGCAAGTGCGATGCCGCTGCTGGCAAGCCGCCGCTTACGACGGTCATCGTCTCCCAGCGCGTCTCTGCGGTCCGTTCCGCCGACGTCATTTGCGTCCTCGATCATGGTACTCTCGCCGGCCTTGGCACACACGAGCAGCTCCTTGAAACATGCGGCCTCTACCGCGAGATTTGCGATTCCCAGCTTAAGGGGGAGGCGAACTAGATGAATCCCTATGCTTCGACCGGTTCCGTAGCGACTGTCACCGCGACCGTTGCTGGTAAGGACTCCCTCGGCGGCACCAATGGTGATGCCGGCGGATCTTCCTCCAGCATGTCCACGCTTGAGGTGACGCGAAGGCTCCTTGCCTACGTCGGACCTTACAGGGGGCTGTTGCTCGCATCCCTCTTGAGCGCGATCGCGGGCGTGACGCTGCAGCTTTACGTACCCATCCTCATCGGTCGCGGAATCGACTGCATGATTGGCGTCGGGCGAGTTGACTTTGGCATCCTCGTCCCCCTCGTGCGCGAGCTCGCCGTCGTCGTGATCGCCGCCTCGGCGCTCCAGTGGGTCCAGGGCTACTGTGTGAACCGCCTCTCATACGAGACCGTTCGCGATCTTCGTAATGTCGCCTCTGATAAGCTCAATCGCATGCCCCTGTCTTTCATCGACTCGCATCCGCGCGGCGACCTCATTAGCCGCGTCGTGAACGACGTCGACCAGGTCGGCGACGGCCTTCTGCAGGGAACCAACCAGCTCCTGAGTGGTGTCGTGACCATTGTCGGCACGCTTGGCTTCATGCTCGCGACTTCCGTGCCCATGGCGCTCGTCGTGGTTCTCGTGACTCCGTTGTCCGTGGGTGCCGCCTGGCTCATCACCCGCCTCTCCGATAAGAGCTTCGCCGAGCAGCAGCGCATCCAAGGCGAGCTCGGCGCCCATGTCGAGCAGTATGTCGGCGAGCAGCGCCTTGTCGACGCGTTCGCATTTGGGCCAAAGGCATGCGAGCGCTTCGATGAGATTAACAAGCGCCTCTACACGTCCGGCGAACACGCGCAGTTCATGAGTTCGCTTTCGAATCCCGGCACGCGTTTCATCAACAACATCATCTACGCGGTAGTTGCTGTGGTGGGCTGCCTGAGCGTCATCACGGGTGCCCCCGCACGCCTTACCGTTGGCGAGGTCCAGGCGTTTCTGAGCTACGCCAACCAGTACACGAAGCCCTTCAACGAGATTACGGGCGTCATCGCTCAGATCCAGACCGCCTATGCCTCTGCTCGACGCGTATTCGCCCTTCTGGACGCCACCGAGGAGGAGCCAGATGTTCCGGGGGCCATAGAGCTCGTCCGTCCGCGTGGCGAGGTCAGCTTCGACCACGTGGACTTCTCCTATGTGCCTGACCGTGAGCTCCTCAAGGACATCTGCATCCACGCGGCTCCGGGCGAGCGTATTGCCCTCGTCGGCCCAACGGGCTGCGGCAAGACGACGCTCATTAACCTTCTGCTGCGCTTCTATGACGTGAACTCCGGAACCATCGCGGTGGACGGACGCTCCTCGGACGAGTACACGCGAGCGAGCCTGCGCCGATCGTTCGGCATGGTGTTACAGGACAGCTGGCTGTTCGCCGGCACCGTCCATGACAACATCGCCTATGGGCGCCCTGGTGCGACGCGCGAGCAAGTCGAGGAGGCGGCGCGCCGTGCCCATGCGGACAAGTTCATCCGTCAGCTTTCCCAGGGCTATGACACGGTTATTGGCGAGGACGGTGGCTCCTTCTCCCAGGGCCAGCGCCAGCTGCTCTGCATCGCCCGCGTCATGCTGACGGATCCCGCGATTCTCCTTCTCGACGAGGCGACTTCGAGCATCGATACGCGCACGGAGCTCCAGGTACAGGCGGCGTTCGACGAGCTCATGCGTGGTCGCACGAGCTTCGTCGTTGCCCATAGGTTGAGTACGATCCGCAATGCCGATTGCATCCTTGTCATGCGCGATGGCCGCATCATCGAGCGCGGTACGCATGAGGAGCTTCTGAGTCTTCATGGTTTCTACTCGAGTCTTTACGAGAGCCAGTTTGCCCGAGAAGAGTAGGATGGGGCAAACTTCGATGTTTCGAGTGTCTGTGGGGTGTCGCCATGCGTAAGGATAAGTTCGCTGTTATAGCCGCAATCTTTGGGATCATTTTTGCCATTGGTCTTGTGGGGTGCGGCGATTCCGGCGATGCCGAGTCCAAGGCCGCCATTGCCGATGGCGTGACGGACGGGCTCGAGCAGCTCAAGTCCGGCTCTGGAGAAGCCGTGGACCTTGCGAAGGAGACGCTTAACTCCTATGTGGGAAGCCAACTCGAAGACATAGGCATATCCGATGACGAGCTGATCTCCACGTATCTCCAAGATTTTGATTACGAGGTTGGCGACGTGACGATGACGGGGTCCTCTGCCACGGTTCACGTGACGCTTACCTGCCGCTCGGTGGCGGATATCGCCAAGGAGTTCGTCTCTCAGTCGCGCGGGATGAACGACGAAGAGGCGGGCAAGGTCCTCATGCAGTGCGTGGAGAATGCCACCCCGGCCCAGTCCGAGGCCGATGTCTACGTGCAAAAGGGAGCGGATGGCTCATGGGATACGCTTGGGGGACTCAAGAGCGCTCTCGTTAAGCTGTGCGTCTAGTGCCTAGTGGCTAACCTGGCAGGGGATGCCGAGGGCCTCGACGCGTCGCGCGATTGCGTCTAGCGCGTCCGGGGAGGCCTTCCTAAGTCCCGGAGCCGGCGTGTCCCTCGCGACGGTGTAGATGGTTGTCTCTTGGGGACGAATGCGCTTGAGGGCCGCTAGCCACGGCGTCACATACTCGTCGCCGGTGTTGTCGAGCCTCTTGCCCCCATACTCACCAGCCAGGAACATCGTCTGCACGATGACGTGGCCATTAAAGCTCGCATAGGTCTCGATCTGGTGCTCGACATCGTAGCTGCCCACGGGCCTGTCGAGAAGCTCGATATAGGCGGGGTCGACAGTGTCGAGCTTTAGGATGTTGTCATCGACAAGCATCAACGCATCATGGACGGCGGGCCTGTCGGCGAAGGTCCCGTTGGAGAGAACGGCGATCTTCGCCATGGGCGCGAGCTCGTTCCTTAGCTTGACTGCGCCTGCGATTGCCTCGGGGAACTCCGGTGCCCCCGTTGGCTCTCCGTTGCCGGCAAACGTGATGACATCTGGCAGCTCGCCCTGGGCAGACATTTCGCGGAGCTTGGGCCCGAGCGCCAGGAGTACCTCAGAGGCGCTATTGTGCCTCCCGTCGCAACGGCGCTCGGAATTAAAGCCATTCTCGCAGTAGAGACAATCGAACGAGCAGATCTTGCCAGAGGCAGGCATCATGTTGACGCCGAGGGAGAGGCCGAGGCGGCGACTCCTGACGGGTCCAAAAACGGGGCTATCGTTCAGAAACGTTGCCATGCGTCGCTCCTCGGGTTGGTTACGTGAGACCATTATCGCATTGAGGGGGAGGCGATAGTCCGGACGAGCGGCGTGGGAAGGCTGCCACGCGAATCCCGCCCTGCGGGGGTGCGGCGTGGTGTCTATATAACAAAAAAGCCTCGCTGGATTCCAGCGAGGCCATTCAAGTCTGGCTCCTCGAGTAGGACTCGAACCTACAACAACGCGGTTAACAGCCGCGGGCTCTACCATTGAGCTATCGAGGAATTCAGTTTTCAGGAGCAAGTGCTTTGCTCCGTGCGAACGAGGATTAGTATACAGAAGCTGTGGGCGAGTGCAACCAGAAATTTTGACAAATTTTGGTGTGATAGGGTTATTTGTGTCCCCAGAAGTCGTTGACCGTGACGTTTTCGCGGGTAAACGGCCTATTGGGGTAAATTGAACTTGCAATAAATAGTTGCCAGAGATGCCAAGTTGCGAGTCTCGGGGGATTCATGCTCGTCTATTTGCTTACTGCTGCGGTCGCCATGCTGGCGGCGCTATCTGCCGAAGGGCTGCGGGAGGAGAACCCCAAGGTCTCGAACCTTTTGTGGTTCGTCGCGTTCTTGGCCCTCACCATTCCGGCGTCCCTTCGATATGACATCGGCGTCGACTACAGCGCATCGATGGAGTCAGCCGGCTATCTCGGCTACTGGCAGCTGTATCACCTCTACGCCGGTCAGCCGCCCGCATCCGGTATGGATCCCGGCTTTTATGCCCTCATCCGCATCCTCAACCTGTTTACGGACAACCCCCAGTGGATGTTCGCCTTTTTGTCCGCTGCCACGTATGCGCTTGTGATACGAGCTTGCCGCAGACTGTCGCCCGACCCCGTCCTGTCCCTTGCTCTGTTTCTCATCGCAGGCTTCTACTTCGAGTCTCTCAACATCGCGCGCCAGTGGTTCGCTATTGCGTGCGTTATGAACGGCCTCGAGTGGGTGGGGGAGCGCGACATGAGCGCGCCCCAGGCTTTTGCACGCTATGCCGTCTGGGTCGTTCTGGGAAGCCTCATGCATCTGAGCTGTCTCATGTGGCTTGCTCTTTGGCCGTTGCTCCGCCTAAGAATGACGCCGATGCGCACGGCGCTTCTTCTCGCAGGTTGCGTCGCGCTTGCCCTCGTGGGGATCTACGTGGCGCGCGTCGTGTTCGCCCAGACGAGGTTCGGCCTCTATCTCGACCCCTCTAGCAGTGTCTATGTCGGCCCTCGCCCGCGCGCCAATGCCATGATCACGTTCGGTCTCACGTGGGCGTTCCCATTCGTGGTCGCCCTGCTTGCTCGCGCGAAGGCTGCGGGCTCCGTTGGGGCGAGTGGGGCGCCTGGAAAGGGCGGCTCTCGAGTTCAGCTCGCTGCTCCCGGTCTCGAGTCTGCGCTTGTCGCGTGCGCGACCCTGGCGTTCGCTCTTTACGTCTCGGCCGCATTTCTCCCATTCATCGTCGACCGCGTCGCGCGCTACTTCGCGCCCATGCTCATCCTCCTCATGCCTCATACGATCATGCGTATCGAGGACAAGCGCCTGCGTGCGGCGGCGATGGCCCTCGTACTTGTCGCTTGGGCAGCGGCGACGTACGTACAGGTCGTTGTCGGCGGCCAGTATGGGGTCGTGCCCTATGTGTCCGTGTTTGGTGAGCGTGCGGCGGCGGGCCTTCTCTCGTAGGGCGCCCTTGCTATCATTTACTAGTTACGTTGCGCCTTGGTGTCTGCGAGGCGCTGACAAGACGGGCCCGTATGGGCCAAATATCGTCAAGGAGATGGCTTTGTCCCAAGAGCAAACCACTACAGCCACGGCAACCGTTCCGGCATCAGAGGCGTTCGCCAAGTCTGACCGCGCTAAGGAGAAGTTCATCCTCGCGCAGCTCGTCGGCAAGGACTTCAAGCGCAAGTATCGCCGCAGTGTGCTCGGAGTCGTGTGGAGCGTCCTCAACCCGCTGCTCATGATGGTTGTCATGTCGCTCGTGTTCTCGTTCTTCCTGCGCTATGACAACATGGAGCACTACCCGCTCTACCTCATCCTCGGCAACGTCATCTGGACGATTTTCGCGGACTCCACCAACCAGGGCGTCACTTCGATCCTCGACGCCGCGCCTCTGCTCAAGAAGGTTCGCATCAACAAGACGGTGTTCCCGGTCGAGCGCGTTCTCTTCTCGCTCGTCAACTTCGCGTTCTCGATGATCGCCGTCTTCATCGTCATGCTGTGGGAGGGCGTGTGGGTCAGCTGGACCATCATCCTGCTCCCGGTGCTCCTCGTTCTGCTCATGGGCTTCTGCATCGGCATGAGCATGCTGCTCTCTTCGCTCGCGGTCTTCTTCCGCGACGTCATCCACCTGTGGGGCGTCGTCATCCTCGCCTGGAGCTACGTGACGCCGCTGTTCTGGCCCGTCAGCATGATCGCCCAGGTTCCGTACGCGTTCATGCGCGTCATCATGCTCGCGAACCCCATGTATAACTACGTGACGTTCATGCGCATGATCCTCCTCAACGGCCAGCCGCCCGAGCTCATCACCGTTGCCATGTGCGCCATCTGGGCCGTCATCGCGATTGCGCTTGGCTGGGTGGTCTTCCATAAGCTCGAGCGCAAGTTCATCCTCTACATCTAAGTCTCGCACGCGAGAGATTGGCTCATACGTATGGCTTCTAAGACCGACATCACCCCGGGCGAGGACTACGCTATTGAGGTAGACGACGTCACCATGATCTTCAACATGGCGAGCGAGCGCCTCGACAACCTCAAGGAGTACTTCATCAAGCTCGTGAAGCACGAGCTGTTCTTCGAGGAGTTCCACGCCCTCAAGCACGTCAGCTTCAAGGTCAAGAAGGGTGAGGTGCTCGGCCTCGTTGGCACCAACGGCTCCGGCAAGTCGACGATGCTCAAGATCATCGCCGGCGTGCTCGATCCCAGCGAGGGCAAGGTCACCGTTCATGGCAACATCGCCCCGCTCATCGAGCTTGGCGCGGGCTTTGACATCGAGCTCACCGCACGCGAGAACATCTACCTCAACGGCGCGCTTCTCGGATATACCAAGGAGTTCATCGACGCCCACCTCGACGACATCGTCGACTTCGCTGAGCTTCGCGACTTCATGGATATGCCGCTCAAGAACTATTCCAGCGGCATGGTCGCTCGCATCGCGTTCGCAATCGCGACCGTCGTCGAGCCGGATGTCCTCATCGTCGACGAGACCCTCTCCGTCGGCGACGTCTTCTTCCAGGAGAAGTGCGAGAAGCGCATCCGCCAGTTCATCGAAAGCGGCAACGTTACGGTTCTCTTCGTGAGCCATTCCCTCGAGCAGGTCGAGCGACTCTGCACGCGTTGCGTCTGGATCGAGAAGGGCGAGCAGCGCATGATCGGTGACACGGATGAGGTATGCAAGGCCTACAGGAGGCAGTACAACTAATGGCCTCCGTCTGCGCTAGCCCCGAGAACCGCAAGAGCGTCGCCGCCGTCGTCGTGACGTATAACCGCAAGGACCTGCTGCTCGAGTGTCTTGATTGCCTTTGCAAGCAGGACCTTGGCGCCCTTGGCGAGCGTTATGGCCTTTCCGTCATCGTCGTTGACAACGCGAGCACGGATGGCACCGAGGAGGCGTTGGCTTCCCTCGTTGAGTCCGGGAAGATCGCCTATTTCAATACGGGCGAGAACCTCGGCGGCGCCGGTGGGTTCAACTATGGCATGCGCAAGGCCGTCGAGCTTGGCCACGATTTCGTCTGGGTCATGGACGACGACTGCATGACCCATCCTGACACCCTGCGTGAGTTCCTCATCGCAGGCGAGGGCCTGAACGGGGAGTACGGCTACCTCACGAGCGTCTGCCTCTGGACCGACGGCACCCCATGCTCCATGAACCGCCAGAGGCACCCGCTGCATCACACGATTGAGGATTTCACCCCTGAGCTGCAGCCCTGCACGCTCGCGTCCTTCGTCTCGCTCTTCGTGCCGGCGGACGTCATCGCGGAGCTCGGCCTCCCCATCAAGGACTTCTTCATCTGGACCGACGACTGGGAGTTCACGCGCCGCGTCTCGAGGAAGTATCCCTGCTACGTCGTGGGCACGAGCGTGGTCACGCACAAGTGCAAGGTCAATGGTGCCGGCAACGTCGCCATCGACTCCGGTGAGCGCATCGCGCGTTTCCGTCTTGCGTATCGCAATGACATCGTGCTCTATCGCGGCGAGGGTCCTGCTGGCTACGCGTACGTTGCCGCGCGAGACCTCAACCACCTCTGGCGCATCGTGACCGAGGCGAAGGGTCGCAAGCTCGAGCGCGCCAGGGCTGTGCTGGGTGGAACGTTCGAGGGCTTGAGGTTCCATCCCGCAATCGAGTACGTGAAGAGGCCGGAGAAGCGCTAGCCTCTCCCTTCGGCTGATTGCTAGACCGAGCTGATGGCGTGGAGTCCATCGCCATGTGCCCTGGTGTTCCTACAGCCTCCGTGCCCCGGTGTTCTGGCGGTCTCGGCGGGTCTGGTCATTTCCAAAATAGATGCGCGCCCCGTCAACAGTCATTGTGACGGGGCGCGTTTTTTTGCACCTGGATGGTCCGCAGGACGCCGGGCGCCCTTCCGTAGGATGCCGAGCGTCCCTACTCGTCCATGCCGAGGTAGTGTCGCCAGAACTCCTGGCTGATCATGGTCGGGAAGGCTGCCTGGTAGTCTGCGGCCACGCGCTCGTGCTCGAGCTGCCAGCGCTGCTTGAGCTCGCGGACGTGCTGCTTGATCTGCGCGTTGCGCGCGCGGTCCATGCGGCGGACGCAGGCCTTCTCGCCCGTGATGTCGAGGACGACGATGGTCTCGCGAGCAAGGGTGTCGCGGCTGTAGAGGGTGGGCCCGCTGACCATGAGGTGGCCCGGAGCCTTCTTGAGGAGGGCGTCCGGCAGCAGGTGCTTGTCATACGGGATGGTCTTCATTAGCTTGCCCGCGAGCGTGAGGCCATGGTGCTTCTCGAGGGTGACCTCGCGAATATTGCCCTCGGAGAGTATTTCTGGGTCGATTTCGTCGAGAGGCACGAACTTGTCGTTGAGCTTGGCGTTCTCGCGTATGAGGGCGCTACCGTCGGCCTCCATGAGCCACTGCGGGCCGCGCAGGTAGTCTTCCACGCCTTTGAGGAGAAGCTCGGCGGCTCCGTACTCGAGGTCGCGGCGGCGAAGCAGAACGTTTCGCCAGACGCGGGCCATGAAGAGCTCGGTGTTGACGTGTCCGTCGCATGCGGCCATGACGAGGAAGTTGCGCACGTACTGATAGCAATCGACGGAGGCGCGTGGGCGTCCCTCGAAGCTCTCGTGCCAGACGCAGATGCCGTTCATCGTCATGTACGTGGGGTTGGAACGCAGGCCGTACTCGACGTCATCGCAGCGCACGAAGACGGGGATGGGTAGTCCCTTCTCGCGGATGTTGGCGACGGGGATGCACGAGAACCACCATGCGCCGTAGGCATTCTCCACCTCGACGTCGATTCTCTCGTTCTCGACGACCTGGCCGAGGCGGTCGATGAAGAGGTCCGGCTTCACCTTGTGGTAGACGCCGCTGCGCAGGACATGGCTCACGTCCTCGAAGAGCCTCTCGGGCTGCTCGACGGAGAGCATGGCGCCGTTCACGAAGGCGTGGGCGTACTTCTCGTTCGCGAGGGCGAGGAGATTGTAGGTGCGCTTGATGCTCTCGGGGAAGACGTGAACGTCGTCGTCCATGAGGATGACGTGGGTGAACTCGGCGGGGGAGTCCATCGCGGCGATCATGCCGCGGGCAAAGCCTCCCGCGCCGCCGACGTTAGCGTTGGGGATGACGGTCACGAGGTCATCAGAGAGGGCCTTGGCGTCGAGCGTCGAGCCGTTGTCGACCACGAACATGTGGAAGGCATCGTGGATGGGGCCATCGTCCGAGCGAATGGCGTCGCGCATGAGCTCGATGTTGGGGACGATGTAGTGCTCCTTCTTGAAGGTCGTCGTGGAGAGCGCGATGCGCACCGGGTGGATGCGTCCCTCGTCGACCTCGGCGTAATAGGCGCCGGAGTGGAGGAGAGTCGTGCCGGAGGGAAGAAGCTCGAATGCGACGAGGTCCATGCCCGAGCAATCGAACGTGGCAGAGACGCTTGCGGCCTTGCCCGCCTCGGGCTCGACGGTGATCCGGTCAAGCTCGACGGTGTTCTCGGAGTCGGCCTTGGTGCCCTCGGGCATGCCCTTGATGATGACCTCGCAGGCATCGCCGGAGAGCTCGAGCCTGAGCGTCACGGTGGTAATGTCGCAGTATTTGGCCCACTTCGAGGCGGAGCACGCGTTTAGGAAGGTCATGAAGTCAGCGGGCTCTGCGAGCCTGAGCGCGGCCGTCTCCTCGTCGTAGTCGAGGGGGCTCGCGCAGAAGGCATAGAGCTCGTCGTGTCCCGCGAGGTGCTCCGCGGGCTTGAGAAGGACGTTAGAGAGCTTGTGCTCGATCATGGGCGCTCCTGGTTTCTCAGTCGCTTAGTCGACCGTTTGGCGATTCGGTGAAGGGCGTTTCTCGCCCAGTAGTTAGTAATCAGTAGTATAGTTATCACAACCTTTAAGACGGTGCGGGACACCGGCAAGGAACAAGCTGGTGAGTTTCCCAGCCTCATGCGAGACCCTTGGATGACGTCCCGTGCCGCAACAGGCATAGGCGTCTTTTTTTGTGAAGGGAGCCACATGGAACAGCAGGGACTGGGACCCAAGGCGACCATCATGGACGCTGCGGCGATGGGCAGAGCCCTTACCCGCATCGCGCATGAGGTCATCGAGAACAATGAGGGGGCGGAGAACCTCGCGATCGTGGGTATCGTCCGCCGCGGTGCCAACATCGCAGATCTTCTCGCGTCTGAGATCGAGTCTATCGAGGGTATCCGCCCGCCGGTGGGCAAGCTCGACATCAGCTTCTATCGAGATGACGTGACCCGTCGCCTCGCACCCGTCATTCACGAGACTCAGATTAACTTTGACGTCGACCACAAGGACATCATCCTCGTCGACGACGTTCTCTTCTCGGGACGTACCGTGCGCTCCGCGCTCGACGCCCTCATGGATCTTGGCAGGCCCAGGACCATTCAGCTCGCCGTCATGGTCGACCGTGGCCACCGCGAGCTTCCCATTCGTGCGGATTACGTCGGCAAGAACGTGCCGAGCTCCCACGAGGAGGACGTCCGCGTCTTCGTCGAGTCGCTTGACGGCCGCGATGCGGTCGAGATTTGGGACATCGAGGCCGAGAAGGCCGCAATCGCCAATAAGGAGGTCGGTGCATAGTGCTTTCCGTTCGCAACCTCATCAACACGACGGACCTCACTGCCGATGACATCACGCAGATCCTCGATACGGCCCGTTCCATGGAGGAGATCAACCACCGCACGATCAAGAAGGTGCCCGCTCTTCGCGGCCGCACGATCGTAAACCTCTTCCTCGAGGCTTCTACCCGTACGCGCTCCTCGTTCGAGATCGCCGAGAAGCGCCTCTCCGCGGACTCCCTGAACGTCCAGGGCTCCAGCTCTTCCGTCTCCAAGGGCGAGTGCCTTGAGGACACCATCAAGACGCTCGACTCCTACGGTGTCGACATGTTCGTCTGCCGCGCGCGCAATGCTGGTACCGCTGAGCTCATCACGCACTACACCGACGCCCGCGTCATCAACGCCGGCGACGGCAAGCACGCTCACCCCTCCCAGGCCCTGCTCGACCTCTACACGATGCGCGAGCACTTCGGCAAGCTCGAGGGCCTCAAGGTCGCCATCGTCGGCGACCTGCTCCACAGCCGCGTCGTCGGTTCCCTCGCCCCGGCTCTTCGCACCATGGGCGCCAAGGTCACGCTCGTTGGCCCCCCGACGTTCCAGCTTCCCGAGCCCGAGGTCTTCGGTGCCGAGGAAACCTATGACTTCGACTCCGTCATCGAGGACGCCGACGTCGTGTACATGCTCCGCGTCCAGCTCGAGCGCATGGAAGGCGCCACGATTCCCTCGAAGCGCGAGTACAACCGTCTCTGGGGCCTCACTGCCGAGCGTCACGCCCGCATGAAGGAGAACGCGCTCGTCATGCACCCGGGCCCGATGAACCGTGGTATGGAGATCGACTCGATTCCCGCCGATGCCCAGAACTCGTTCGTGACCCGCCAGGTCGCTGCGGGCCTCTACACCCGTATGGCCGAGATGTACCTGCTGCTTGGAGGAGAAGAGAATGCTGCTGATTAAGGGTGCTCACGTCGTCGATCCGCAGGTCGGCCTCGACACCGTTACCGACGTCCTCGTCGAGGGCGCTCGCATCGCCCGCGTGGGCGCGAACATCAAGGCCCCCGAGGGTGCCGAGGTCATCGATGGCACGGGCAAGTACCTCGTTCCGGGTCTGACCGATATCCACGTTCACTTCCGCGACCCCGGCTACGAGTACAAGGAGACCATCGAGACGGGCTCCGCCGCCGCTGCCGCCGGTGGCTTCACGGACGTCGCCACCATGCCCAACACCAACCCCGTGACCGACACGGGCGAGGGCGTGCGTTACCAGATCGCCAAGGGCGATGCCGCCGGCCTCGTGCACGTCCGCCCCATCGGTGCCTGCACCCGTGGCGAGAACGGCGAGGCCCTGGCCGAGATTGGCGATATGGTCGCCGAGGGCGCCTGCATGTTCTCCGATGACGGCCACGGCGTCCAGAGCGCTGGCATGCTCCGTACCGTGATGGACTACGTCCGTCAGTTCGATCGTGCCGTCGCCTGCCACTGCGAGGTCAAGTCCCTGACCGAGCATGGCATGGTCAACGAGGGCCGCGTGAGCACCCGCCTCGGCATCGCTGGTTGGCCTGCCGCCGGCGAGGAGATCGAGATCGCTCGCGACATCGAGCTCTGCCGCCTCACGGGCTGCGCGCTCCACATCTGCCACATTTCCACCGCCCGTGGCGCCGAGCTTGTTCGTGCCGCCAAGGCCGAGGGCCTGCCCGTCACGGCCGAGGTCTGCCCGCACCACCTCTTCCTCGACGAGGAGCTCCTCGACGAGACTTACAACACCAACCTCAAGATGAACCCGCCGCTGCGCACCCCTGCCGACACCGCGGCTCTCCGCGAGGGCATCTGCGACGGTACGCTCGACTGCGTCGTCACGGACCACGCGCCGCACGCCCTCCACGAGAAGGAGTGCGAGTTCGAGATCGCTCCCTTCGGCGTCGTGGGCCTCGAGACGAGCCTTCCGCTCATGCTCACCAACCTTGTCTCCACTGGCAAGATGAGCTGGCAGCGCCTCGTCGAGGTCATGTGCGTGAACCCGCGTAAGGTTGCCCGCCTCGAGGCCGTTAAGGTTGAGGCCGGTTCCCCCGCGGACCTCACCCTTATCGACCCGACCATCGAGCTCGAGGTCACGCCGGAGCTGTTCTGTGGCAAGCAGCACAACTCCGCCTTCATGGGCGCCAAGCTCACCGGTCGCGCGACGGACACCGTCGTTGCCGGCAAGCACGTCCTGAAGGACTGCAAGCTCGCCTAGTTTTATCTCGCGCGCCCCGGGAGGCTTCTCTCGGGGCGCCGTCGCGTATCATTCGGCCGCCTCGTGCAGCCTATTGCCCGAAAGGAGAGACATGGCCTATCCCACTCCGTCGCCGGCTCGCATCCACGACTTCACCGTCGTCTCGAACGAGCCTGTGGCCGAGGGCGTCTATCGCCTCACGATCGAGGCCCCGCGTCTGGCGGCAGCCCTCGAGCCCGGTCAGTTCATGAGCTTCGAGGTCCCCGGCGATACCCGCCAGCTCATCCGCATCCCTCTCTCGTATTCCTCCGCTGACGCCGAGGCCGGCACCGTGACCACGTACTATGCGGTCGTGGGCGATGGCACGCGTAGGCTTTCCGCCATGGGCGCCGGCTCTACCTCGACGGTGCTCGGCCCCGGTGGCCACGGCTGGAAGATGGACAAGGGCGCGAAGAGGGTCCTCGTCGTCGCGGGCGGCATCGGCATCACGCCCGTCATCGCCGCTGCTCGCTTCGCCGCTGACAACGCCGCCGAGGTTGACGCTGTCGTGGGCGCCCTCACTGCCGCCAAGATCTGCGGGACCGACGAGCTCGAGCCGCTGTGCGGCGAGGTTCGCCTCACGACTGACGATGGCACGGCTGGTACGAAGGGGTTCGTGACGGCCGAGGTCGAGCCCATGCTCGCCACGGGCGCGTATGACCTCGTCCTCACTTGTGGGCCCGAGCCCATGATGCGCGCCGTCGCGGCTATCGCCGAGGCTGCCGGCGTCAAGTGCGAGGTCTCTGTCGAGCGCATGATGACCTGCGGCTTTGGTGCTTGTAACACATGCAACGTCGAGACCGTCTACGGCATGGTGGGCGCCTGCATGGCAGGTCCCGTCTTCGACTCGAAGGTGGTGGCATGGTGAGCAACGTCGATATGTCCGTCGATCTCGCCGGCATTAAGCTCAAGAACCCGATCAACACCGCGAGCGGCACCTATGGCTACGGCTGGCAGTTCGAGAGCTTCTATGACGTGAGCCAGCTCGGTGTGATCACCACTAAGGGTTGCGCCGCCGAGGCCTGGCCCGGCAACCCCGCCCCGCGTATGACCGAGGTCACGAGCGGCATGATGAACTCCGTGGGTCTCCAGAACCCGGGCGTCCGCGGCCTTATCCAGGGCTCCGGCGAGTACCTCCAGGAGCTTTCCGACAAGGGCACTGCGGTCATCTGCCAGGTTGCGGGCCACTCCGTCGAGGAGTACGTCGCCGCCGTCGAGCTCTTCGAGGAGCTCGCCCCGTTCGCCGCCGGCCTCGAGATTAACATCTCCTGCCCCAACATCGCCGCAGGTGGCTGTGCCATGGGCTCCACGCCCGAGGGTGCCGCAGGGGTCATCCGTGCCGTCCGTCCGCATACGAAGAAGCCCCTTCTCGTCAAGATGGCCCCCGCTCGCGTCGTCGACGTCGCGAAGGCACTCGAGGCCGAGGGTGCGGATGCCCTTACGGTCATCAACTCCATCCCCGGCATGGCCATTGACGTCAACACGCGTAGGAGCAAGCTCAGCCGCCCCACCGGCGGCATGAGCGGCCCCGCCCTTCACCCCATCGCGGTGCGCATGGTGTGGGAGGTTCACAATGCCGTCAGCCTCCCCATCGTGGGCGTTGGTGGCGTCATGACCGGTGCCGATGCCGCCGAGTTCATCCTTGCCGGCGCCACAAGCGTGTCCGTCGGCATGGCTAACCTCGTCGACCCGATGGCGGCTCCTCGCATCCTCGGCGAGCTCACCGAGTGGGCCGAGTCGCAGGGCGTTTCCAACATCTCCGAGCTTATCGGCGCTTTCGAGGGCTAGTCGGTCTTTGATTCTCTGGGGCGACCTCCATGGTCGCCCCTTTTTCGATGGGCGACTCGCCCGGAAGGAGGCCTCATGGGCCGCTTTGACGATCTCTCCGCTCGCGACCGCGTGATGGTTGCGCTCGATTGTGGGCCCGAGGAGGCTCGCGCTCTGGCCGACAAGCTCGAGGGCCACGCCACCTGGCTTAAGGTCGGCATCACGCTCATCTATGACGGTGGCCTGCCGCTCGTCAAGGAGCTTCGCGACCGCGGCTTCAAGATCTTCGTCGACTCTAAGTTCCACGACATCCCGCATCAGGTCCGCGGCGCCGTGAAGAGCGCGGCCCACTCCGGCGCCGACCTGGTCACGGTTCATGGCTCTGGCTCCGAGAAGATGCTCGTTGCCTGTCACGAGGCCGCCGAGCAGTCCCTCGTCGAGTTTGGCCACAAGCCCTATGTGATCGCCATCACCGTGCTTACCAGCATGGACGCCGAGGAGCTGGCTAAGGTTGGCGTGACGCGCCCGATTCCCGAGCAGGCCGCGGCCCTCGCGAAGCTCGCCGTTGACTCTGGCCTCGACGGCATCGTGTGCTCGCCCATGGAGGCGCGCGAGATGCGCGAGCTTCTTGGCCCAGATGCACTTATCGTGACCCCGGGCGTTCGCCCGGCTGGAGCCGCTCTGGGTGACCAGAGCCGCGTCGCGACCCCTGCCGCCGCCGTCAATGCCGGCGCGAGCCACATTGTCGTCGGTAGGCCGATTACCCAGGCAGAGGATCCGGTCGCCGCCTTCGAGTCCATCGTCGCGGAGATTGAGGCACGCTAAAACCCGCTTAGTCCTGACACTAATCGGTGTATTTGTATCCAAGGTGCCGTTTTTGTGGGGCGGTGAGGTATAAAACGCGGGTAAATGCGTGAAAGTTCTTGCAAAGTGGCTGCTACATTGCCATAGTGTCATACAGCCGATTTGCGGGGCACCCGAAGCCCCTTCGGAACTTGTGTTGAGAAGTACTTACATTTGGAGGAAATATGGCTCTCCCTACGCTTTCCGGCGAGCAGCGCGCTCAGAACCTTAAGAAGGCCGCCGAGGCCCGCCACGCTCGCGCCGAGCTCCGTGAGAAGATCAAGAACGGCGAGGTCACCCTCGAGTCCGTCCTGAACTCTGAGGACGAGGCCGCCAAGCGTATGCCCGTCCGCGCCCTCATTGAGTCCCTTCCGGGCTACGGCAAGGCTAAGGCCGCCAAGATCATGGACGAGATTGCCGTCGCTGACAACCGTCGCGTTCAGGGCCTTGGTGCCCGTCAGCGTGAGGCCCTCCTCGAGATTCTCTCCAAGTAGTGTCGCGCACACCTAAGCTGTTCGTAGTTTCCGGACCGTCAGGCGTAGGGAAGGGCACGCTAGTTTCTCTTGTGAGAGAACAGCGTCCGGACCTGGGCCTGACGGTCTCGGCCACAACGAGACAGCCACGTCCAGGTGAGGTTGACGGGGTTTCCTACCACTTCCTCACCAACGATGACTTCGACCGTCGTGTCGAGGCCGGGGAGTTCCTCGAGTGGGCTAACGTCCACGGGAACCGTTATGGCACGCTTGCCTCCGAGGTTGACCGTAACCTGAGCGCCGGTAAGTCCGTCATCCTCGAGATTGACGTCCAGGGCGCGCTCAACGTTCGCAAGGTCTTTCCCGATGCCGTCCTCGTCTTCATCGAGCCTCCTTCCATGGAGGTCCTCGAACAGCGTCTCCGCGGTCGCGAGACGGAGAGCGAAGAGTCCCTTCGCCTGCGTCTTGCGGATGCGGCCGGCGAGCTTAAGCTCGCCCCGCGCTATGACGAGCGAATCGTCAACGATGACCTTGAGAGGGCCACTTCGGAGCTGCTCCGAGTGCTCGAAACGCACGAGATGAATTGAGGAAGTTCAGCAATGTCTGTGATCAAGCCTGAAATCGACACCCTGCTCGAGAAGACCGAGCACAACCCGTTCCTGCTTTGCTCCGTCGCGTCGAAGCGCGCCTGCGACATCAACAACATGCTTCGCGGCCAGCACCTTCGCGTCGTTGCTATCCAGGACGTCGACGACATCACCACCATGGTCTCCGGTGAGGACACCACCTCCATTGCCATGAATGAGCTCGCTGACGGTAAGCTCGGTTACGTCCAGGACGACTTCGACGAGGCCATCAAGGACACGAACGTCACGATTGCCGAGTAGCGCCGTGGCTGATCGCGTCTGCCTCGTTCATTATCACGAGATTGGTCTCAAGGGTAAGAACCGTTCTATCTTTGAGCGTCAGCTTATCACCAATCTCAAGCGTGCCCTTAAGGGGCGTTCGGCTCATGTCGAGCGCCTTGCGGGGTACGTTCGCGTGAGCTTCGAAGACGGTGGCATGCCCGAGGATATCCCCGGCATGGTCGCCGCCGTGCCTGGTGTCGCTCGCGTATCCGTCGCGTGGCGCTGTGCCCGTGACCCTGAGGAGTACAATGCCGCGGCTATCGAGAGCCTTCGTGCCTGCACGGGCTGCGAGTCTTTCAAGGTTCATGGTCGCCGCTCCAACACCGATTACCCCATCCACAGCATCGACCTCAACCGCCAGGTTGGAGCCGCCCTGTGCGAGGCCTTCCCGGATCTCCGCGTTCAGATGCACCAGCCTGATGTCACGGTGAACGTCCATGTCGTTCAATCTGACGTCTACGTGTATGCGGATGCCACCTCTCAGCGCGGCGCGGGTGGTCTTCCCGTGGGTACCGCGGGCAAGGTCGTTACGTTGCTCTCGAGCGGCTTCGACTCTCCCGTCGCCACGTGGATGGTCGGCCGTCGCGGCGCGATCTGCGTGCCCGTGCACTTCTCCGGTCGTCCGATGACGAGCGATGAGTCCGAGTGGCTCACGCAGGATATCGTTCGCGCGCTAGAGCCCGCTGGTATCATCGGGCGCCTCTATGTGGTGCCCTTTGGCGAGTGCCAGCGCGAGATATCGCTCAAGGCGCCGCAGGCGCTCCGCGTCATCATGTATCGCCGCCTCATGTTTGAGGTCGCGCAGCGCGTGGCCGAGCTCGAGGGTGCGAAGGCTCTGGTCACGGGCGAGTCTCTTGGCCAGGTCGCCTCTCAGACCCTCGAGAACATCACTGCCACGAATGACGTCGCCACGATTCCGGTCTTCCGCCCGCTCATTGGCACGGATAAGATCGAGATCATCGATCGAGCCCAGCAGATCGGCACGTATGACATCAGCGCGCAGACGGCTCCTGACTGCTGCACGCTCTTCATGCCGCGCCGTCCCGAGACACACGCCAACCTCCGCATGGTACGTGAGGCGTGGGAGACCTTTGACCATGAGGCGATGGTCGAGTACCTGATGAAGAACATCGAATACGTGGACTTCAACACTTGCGCCTCGTATCGTCCTCCGCGCGAGCTGAGGGCACGTCACCGTGAACTCGCTCCCGCCGAGTGGACTGGCGAGACCGGGGATGTTGCCGTAAAGAGCGAAGAGTCTGCGAACGAGTAGCCTTTCCTCATTTGGGGACAAAAAAGTTTTTTCTCATTTGAAGCACCGATGCCACGAGTGTCGGCGCTTCTTTTACCTCGTGCTTTCTAGTTTGTTTGACGCGATTTGGCATGATTTTGCGAAAACCTGTTAGGTCTGCGTTTGAATTGGGTTTGAGCGCGTGGGACTTTCTTGCCCTCGCGCCGCTCTTTGGTCCTAGTTGCCTCCACGATTGAGGGGGAGGCGATTACATGGCTCAACTCATTCGAAAGAACTACAGGCGTTCCCATGGCTCCCGAGGGAAGGCGAGGCTCGCGTTGGCGGCGGGCGTTGTCAC
>ENA-OUQP01000600-OUQP01000600.1-human-gut-metagenome-genome-assembly--contig:-NODE-600-length-31835-cov-5.828162_pt1 | contig 31835 bp, 28 predicted proteins | sample MGYA00237951_ERZ548836 | MGnify/ENA primary metagenome ERZ548836 (study PRJEB26490, sample SAMN05194702) | human gut metagenome | biome: terrestrial biome; feature: human-associated habitat; material...
CGCTGCGCTCCCGCAGTGCATTATAATACCAGCCCAGAAAACGGCCCACCTTGTATGCGTGGTCGGCGGTCAGATTCACACCGGCCTCGCCACGGAAGCCGTCTGTGCCAAAATATTTTCCCATTACATTTTACCTATTCTAAGAGTGAATTGACGATTATATGCTTTAGCCGAGAGAGGCTCTCGTTGCCTACCATCCGCCACGTAGAGGCAGCATATTGGGACGGCATGCCATGCTTTAGCATGGCCAAATTTGTTTTTTGAAATCGCCAACATTCACCAGATTTTTTAGACATTTGTGCACATATCCTAAATAGACAGAGTTGCTATACGTTATCTTCCTAGAGATGGAGTGAGGAATCACCCCTTCAAAAATCGTTTCAGCGTTCTTTTCAGCGGCATAGGAATCAGCTGCTTTATGTATGAACTCAGCGATGGCTTCTTCAGGTATCCTTGTGCCAACTGCGGAATCATGAGAGAATCCATCTGCATCATGAATGCATCCCTCTGCTCCGGTTTTTTGCAGGACTTCACCAGCGATGGATTTCCGTACAGTGCCTTCTCCAAGGAAACTGGTTCCATCACAATTTTTTCCTCTATCGCCTTGAAAACTGTTCTTCCCATAATGGAATGACACAGTACAAGAGATAAGCCCTTATCATCATCCAATTCTGGACACACACTGTCGCAGCCCCAGAAATCTGCAAGGGTAATATCGCTGACACGATTCTTCTTTTTAAATGCACAAGCGTAACAAGATGGCCTTAAGCAGAGGTTCTGCAAGAACATCTGCATGAACAAGTCCTTGGATAGGACTTGTTCGTACGCTGTATTGTTTGCAAATTCAAACAATACAGCGAACGTTTTCCAGCCATATTTTTTATGTCTGAAAAACGTTCGCTGCGCAGCAGCGCCTGCGCAATTTTCTCGATAGGAAACATACTTCTCCCATAATTTGGCACTTGGTGCACCGTGGCAGATCAAATCCACACACAGCAGGTTTTCGTATTCCCTTCGGAGATATCTGTGCAATCCTTCGATTTCACAAGGCGTTCCAGAAAACAATACTCTACGCCCCTGTTTCAATGCATTTTCCGCCTGCCGGTATGTGCTTCCAATCTCGCTCTGTAGGTACTTACTTCCACGCAGCTTCCATAAATCCTCTTGTCGCTCCACTGCAATATGCTGCGCTTTGCGGCAGTCCTCACTCATTGCAGCACCGAATACAACTCCACTATTTTGCAGAATCTCTTCTGCCAGCAGTGAAAAAACACCCCCTGAGGAGCTCTCCAAACGTTGCTCCGTGTTTTTGCTGTATGCCGCATAGGCATCTGGTTCTCCTGTCGGTTCCGGCGAAATATTTTTTATCGGACAGACATGCTCACATGCGCCACACGCAATACACGTATTTTCGTCAATTACGGGATATAAAAATCCTTCACCATCTGCCTGCATGGTAATGCACCCTTTGGGGCATGCCTGAGCACAAGCTGAACAGCCGCAACACGTACTCCATTCTTCCAAATCAATATGTTTACGCAAGATGTCCCTTCACTTTCTCTTCTAGTTTTTCCCACACGATACAAAGTGGTTTTTCTCCCAATTCACGCAGTTTTTTTCCATACTGAACAATGAGCTTTTGTTTCCCACCTCGTACTGCTGCAATAAACATACTTCTTGTGCATTTTATCTGAATTCTTTCTTTCCATGAGCACTTTTCATCCTCCGGCATTTGCCTAATTGCATCGACAGTTTCTGTCAGCAGAATTTGAAAGTTTTTTTGTCGGTTGATCAGCTGTTCACACGTTCTCTTGGTTCTGGAATGGCTATCAAAATGTTCCACACACTTGAACAATGGTTTCTCGATATAACCTGCTTTAAAGTTATAGGCAAGCGGAAGCATCAGTTGCCAATTCTGTCCTTCTCTGCTTTCAAAAATCTGTCCGGTTGGAATTGCCTCACGAAGTGCGCTCATTCGTGTCATAATTGTGCCCGGGCAAAAAACGACATTATTTTCATAGACCAAATCACTGAAGAGATTATCTTCTCCCACCGGTTTTTCACGTTTCATGATTCCCTTCACATCATCCAGCTTTCCCGCTTCTACGATCTCCCCTTGTGCCAAAACAAATCCGCATTCCGGATGTTGTTCCAGAAATTGCACTTTTTCTTCCGTATTCGTGGGAAGCATAATATCGTCTGAGTCTATCCACATAAGGTACTCGCCGCTTACACCTTTTAATCCACGGTTGATTGCTGCTGCTTGTCCTTGATTGACCGTCTGTCGCAACAATTTCAACACAATATCCGCCTGACAAAATTTTTTTCGATAGCTCTCTACGAGTTCTACCGTATTATCCGTAGAAGCATCATCGACAAAAATCAATTCAAGCGGTCGGTATGTCTGTGACAAAACCGATTCCAGAAAGGGTGATAAGTATTTTGCGCCATTGTAGCAGGGGGAAATTATCGAGACCAGTTTTTTCATTTTGCAAACACCTTGCTTTTTATTTTCGCTGCAGCTTTTTGCAGCATCGTTTTAACATACGCAAATTCTTCTGAGTTTTTTGTAGCAAAAAAAAGTATCGCTGCGGGCATTATCACTGCTACCACAAATATTACTATAAAGCGAATAATATCATTTTGCACAGGCAGCTTCTGAATAAAAAGCTCCATACCAACAGCAATCAGAAAAATCAGACATACACGTTTGACATAGTTCTGATAATACTCTTTTGAACTTGTAAAAAACACATATTTATAGACCATATATGGCCGCACTAGATTCGGAACAAGGCTGCTGACAAGCGTTCCTACGTATACGCCTTTCAGTCCCCATATAATTGCTCCAACCACTGAAACAACAATATTGATGACCGATTGCACAATCGGACACCACCAGTCTTGCTCATATATGCCTGCGGCGCTTTTGATATTTCCCAAAGGAACACGTAGCCCGGCAAAATAGTAATTTACACAAAGCAGAACTATTGTTGCCTTATCTACAAGCATTTGTGGACCAATCCAAATTGTCACAAAAGGTGCCAACAGGCAGTACAAACAGATTGCACTCCACCCATAAAACATAAATGCGAGATAGTCGTATTTTTTATAAATCGCTCGGCGCTTTTCCGGTGTTTCTGTTGCCACAATGTTTCCAAGCCCCGCCACCGCAGCACTGAAAAAGGAACTAATCATACTATTTACAAAATTTATGATCAACGTAAAATTGGACACAAGACCAACCGACGTAATGTTCACAAATGCGGATGTAATGATGCTGTCCGTCTGATTGATTGCCACATCTCCCAGTTTATGCACCATCATTCCTTTAATTTTGGTATAAATGATCTTTTTATCCGCTTCCGGAAGCTGTTCATTATTTTTTTCTCGGATGTAGGGGTAATATCTTCCGGTAGCATAATTCTGAACAGCTTTTCCAACAAACTGGACAAGTGCTCCAATCAGAAGATAAACAATAAAATTCTTGTAAATCAGAAGTACTGTGATTTGCAGAACAGACGTTGCCACCTGAATCACAGTGTTAATATTGGTTATGATGTACTCACGTTGATCCGCACTCAGAAGAGTCGTTTTATACGTCAGAAGATAAGATGTCACCGTATTGAACAGATAAATGCTATAAATGAGCCGAATATGCTCGATTCCGTCTGCATCTTTGATAATAACATTTAAAAAAGGAATAATCGCAACGCCAACTACCGTTACACTTGCTGCGACCATCCGATATGCTGACCGATAGAAGTTTATAATCTGTCGAATTTTTTTTGTATCATGTTCCGCAAGCGGCTTGTATAAACTAAAGCTGATTGCTCCACCAATGCCCAGTTCAGCCAAAGACAGCATTCCAAGGATATTGGTAAAGAGTCCATTCACACCAAGGTATACACTACCTAATGTATAAATAAAAACGGTTTGCGATGCAAAAGCAAGTAGTGCCTTTACTAGCGTACCCATCATTGACCAAGCAAAGTTCTGCATCGCATAAGCGGTTCTGCTCCGCAGTTGTTTTTCTTCCTTCATTTACAACAAAGTCCTTTTCAAAAATGCGTAGGATTCCAATCTGCTCTTTTCCAGCTTCTCTTGAACTGCGCTCCGAAGTTCAAGAGTATTATCCTCTTCTTCTGACGGAACTGTTCCGTTTCCTACATAGTGGTCTTGCAATTCATATTCCTTTAAAAAATCATTTATTCTTGCATTTATAGAATAAGTGCTATTCCGCTCGTCTCTGTCAAAGGCAAAAAATTTCTTATTATAAATTGTTGAGAAGACAACCGCATGAAACGAATCCGTGAAAACATATTCAGCATGATGGATCAGTGCCACTACATCTTCCGGTCCATAGTTATAAATACCGTTGCCATATTGGTTAAGAGCAATATCTGCCTTTCTTGCGTATCCCATAATGTACGGCAGATAAATCATTTGCAAATTTCTTTTTTTACAAAACTCTACTGCATTTTCACGAGATTTTTCATTTTCCCCCAGAAAATAGCAAAACACATAAGGATCCTTTGGAACCACCTCCACTTTTTCCAGTGTCGTCCATTCCTCTGCATCGAGAAGAAGCGTCGGATCAAGCACCACTCTTGCATCTATATCTTCTGTCTTTTTCAAATAGTCTGCGGTACTTCTCTCTCGAACACTTATATAAGAAATATTGCGGATATTATTTGAGAACTCCTTCTTTTCTGTTACTGTCTCAGGAAGTCGTCCCATGCTGGCTGCATAAGAAATTCTCGACTTGTTCTTATCGGCAAATTGTAAGTAATATGCCGGATGCATCAAATTCCCGGGATGCCAGATTACATCACTTCCGCACACAAAAGCATCATAAATCTCATTTGCTTTTGTCAGGGTCGTATCAGTATAAATATCTTGCGAATGAGGTATTATTTTTTCAAATTCTTTAAATCTTTTCCATTGAAGATCAATTTTTCTCTGTTCTTTCGCATTTGTCTCTTTTTTTATTTTAAGTATTTTCTCTGTGATCTTCTTCACCAATTGTTTGGGCGGGCAATGAAGGATCTGTTCAACTTTCAGCCTCACCGCTAGCACTCTAATCTTCGGGTCTTCCAAAACCGGCCTGTAGCAGATTTGTTCTGCCTTTACCTCAAGTTTTGATAATGCCACACACATTGCGTACGACTGCAGAAGTCCGCCAATATTTCGGCTTCCGTAATAATGTGTAATTATACCTATTTTTTTCATTGTGCTATACTCCCATAAATGTTCCACGCACACTCAATTTCAGCATTATGCAACATCTCAAAATCGTTTTCTCTCAAAAAAACAGCTCATAGTGTCTCATGAAATCTGCATTCATGTTCAAAAATCTTGCAAAAACAATAAGAAACATTATAAAAATCACGCACGCTACGATTGTACCGTTCTCTTTCCTCTCAAATATTTTTCCGTATTTTGCAACCGCATAGCTATTTGCAATAGCGAAGTATTCTGTCATCCGCACAACCAGCGCATGCGGAATCGATCCAATCAGAAAGCCCATCAATCCAATATACAAATATTTCTCAGAATCATCTTTCCTGTTCCGCGTGAATTCGAGATAGAGCAACACCACAAAGCACAATCTCAGAATAAAGTTTATGACATTTGATGATTCCCCTGCTGCATTCAGATACATACTGTAACGTGTATCGACATAATTTGCCATGAAGTAAAGAATATACGATATCAGCCTTTTTCCAGCAAAAAACACAATCACACCTATCAAAAGACTCCCTGGAACAATTTTTCGAGCCGGAAGTTTCCGAATCACCCACAACGCAATAATTGCCGCAATTGCAATATAGGCCGATGTATGAAGCAGTGTTGCCAAATATAGTAAAAGTGCTTTTTTTATGAGAGCGTGCTTTTTAAATTTATGTTCCAGCACATACCAGACAACAAGATTTGCCAGATTCTGTCGCAATAGAACGCAAAAGAACCAAATCATTTGCTGTGAAAGATATGCAAACAAAAAAAGCCCCTTTTCTTGCTGTTTAAGCTGCATATCCTCTATAATCTGAATTAAAATTCCAAAACTCAGCGTTACATAAACCACTTGAAAAAACTCATAGGTCGGTACAATTGTTTTTATAACTGATGCCAGTAGAGTAAAGAGCCACCCAAATCCCCATTTGTCTTGAATTTCTCTTTGAAATACGAAAGGATTCCACTCAAACTGCAATAATTTCGGCACTGCCGTGTGGAACCACTCCTGATATACCTGTGCGTCGCTTCCACCTAAGTCTATGTTACGAAATGCAATTAGAAACCACAGCACTATAATGGCTGTTGTGTACAATACTTTTGATTGTTTCGGTCTACACCAAGCAGAATAGAACAATACGCAATCAATTACAAGAAAATAAATCACACTAAACCCTCATTATTTCAGATACTTTCTCTTCCAGTAACTGTATAGCATCATACCCGGCAAAGCAGTCAACATCATTCCCACCGGTCTGCCACTTGTCGAAAGCGTTTTTCCAAAAGAGTACCCTGCGCACCTTGCATAGACCCAATACAGTAATTCTTCTTTAATGCGCACAACCACACAAACTTTATTGTTAAGATACATTCGGCAGTCATCCATCATTCCCAATGGGCATTTCATCCGCAGGGCACGTCCGCTTTTTGTCAAGCCATCCTCCAGATACTCACATATGTAAATCGTTTTATTTCTGTACACGGTTTTGTAGTTCATGGCCAATGTGTTCCAAAACCATCCTTCAGAGAAAAATCTTTCACCAGGATAAACCGGAAACGAGTATTTTTTCAGGAAATCCGTCCTCACAACTTCGCACCGATCTCCTTTAATCCTTCGATTTACCAAGTAATGAATGTCATCATCAATGTAGATATCCTGTGCATTTGCAACACTCAGATGACTTCCATCCTTTTTTCCTTTAAAAAAACTCATTCCACAAATATCAGGGCGATTGCGGTAATGCGGCCACTCTTTTTCAACGGTTTCTATTGCGTCATCTGTCAAATAATCGTCACTATCAAGAATTAGAACAACTTCACCTTTAATATATGCGTGAGCAAAATTCAGCGCAGTGTGCTTTCCTCCGTTTTCTTTTTTGTGGTATTCCCACTGAAACGGAAGATCATAGTCTTTTAGCTTCTCGAAAATAGACTCTGTGTCATCCGTACTTCCATCATCAATTACCAACCATTGGAAATTTGTGGTTGTTTGACTGTAAAGACTTTCAATTAATTTAGGAAGTGTTTTAGCACGGTTATAGGTCGGAGTCAAGATTGTCATCATTACAGTATAGCTCATATATTACATACCAACAAAGTTTCATCATTAGTTTTCTCAACAAATGGGAGCATTGAATAAATATCGCAAGAAAATCCAAAGCATACAAGAGCGCTACAGCTTTAGTTCCTCTTCATAAATCCAATCACTCATACTCTTTTACTCTTTAGATCCCTTTATCCCTCTCAGGAAATAAATTGAGTGTTCTATTATTTTTCCAAGGATTCCCTGTTCTTTCATGAGACTATATTCTCCCATGATTTCATCCGCACTTCGAAACAGCGATGCGTATTTCTTTAAGAAGTCTTCCAAATATGCAAAGTCTTGTTCCTGCATATTATTAGGATGATAGACAAATGTATACACGCCTTGCAATGGAAGTTTATGGGGCGTATCAAAAAGTGTCGGCAGGAAATCAACACCATCTCTTTGGTACGGATGAAGGGCATATCCGTCCGAAATATACATGGAGCACCCTTCCGTTTTCATTGATGCAATCGCCTCAACGGTTGCTTCATCATAGGTATGGCAAGGAGCAAAAAAACAGGTTGGAGTTAACCCATGCCCCTTGAGTATCTGATATCCCTGCTTCAACATTTCATACTGTTCTGTACTACTTTTCCCTGCCCATTCTGTTTTACTGGAATGCGAAAGCTGGTAGTATCCTCTGGGCTCGTGAAAATGCAGTTCGTGATGTAAACCATGCAATGCGATCGTCCAGCCCTTTTTCTGCCATTCACATGCTTTTCCCCAAAAGTTCTCATCCGCAACTGCAACAAAATCTGGATCACGATTTTCAGGAATCACACCAACAATCGGTTTAACTTTATATTTATCCAGAATTCTTTCTATTCTTGCCCATTTCTCCGCGTTCATCTGTGGACACGCATCATCCAATCTAATACAATACTCCACTTTTTTACCTTTCCGTTGCCACTTCATACGTTTTCCGAATCTCATCCGCATATTTTTTCATATCGACATATCGTTTGCTTCTCAGCACTGCATTTGCCGCTGCACTTGTATATCGCACATCGTCCTGAAGCAATTCAATAATTGCATGGGCATATTCCTCCATTGAGCTACACTTTGCGCCACAGGTGCTGTCTACAATATCGTTCAACCCGCCAACGCCACTGCACACGACAGGCTTACCAAGGCACATGCCTTCTACTGCCGCTAATCCAAAGCCCTCCCATGTAGAGGGCATCACCATGATTTTTCCTGCATTCAGATACGGATAGGGATTGCTTTGAAATCCAACAAGTTCAATTATATCTTCCAACTCGTGGCTACAAATGTATTCCTTGACCTGCGTCATCAGTTCACCGTCTCCGATCATCCTTGCTGTAATGTTGGGAAACAGTCTCTTTACTTCACACACGATTTTGCAAAATTCCAACGGATTCTTCGGCAACGACATCCTGCCCAAATACACCAAATCCACTGGCGTACAGTCACTTTTTTCCTGTGCTTTTTGGCGGACAGCTTCTGCATCTACAATGTTTCCAATCACCGTATTTTTGTTTTTCATCAATCCACGGAAAATGTATTCATCTTCAACCGCTTTTGAAACGCTGATAACCTGCCGGATTCTTGACAGGGCGAATGCAAAAACAACTGATCGCGGGCAGATTTTTTTTAGCCAGGGTGGATTGTTGTGCAGGTGTGCAACCACCGGAATGTCTCCGGCCGCCCATGCTGCCGTACTTGCCATGGTAAAGTCATGTGCGTGGATCACATCCGGATGCAGCTCTCGAATTGCTTTTTTCACTTCCCGAATGGTAGGTCTATTCAGTGGATAGAATTCATGACCTCTGCTTTCTACTACTTCACGAATTGACCCGTCGGGTGAAGCATAAACCATATCCATATCCGAGCACACATCCATAATTGTCAGAACAACATTTTCTGCTCCGGAATATTTATTACTTTTTAATAGATGTAGAATTCTCATTTGTTGTAGTTCCTTCAATTACAGCTGAGTAAATGCTTCGCATCTCTTTGCTGACATTTTCAATATCATACCTTTTCAACATTTCCCGGTTCCGTGCGCACTCTTGCTCGGTCTGCACACCATTCGCTGCATCTTTCAGCAACTGGCAGAGCGCACTTTCATCCGCTGGTTCAAACAGATATCGGCTTTCTTCCAAAAGATCTACGTTTCCACGAATGCGACTGGCAATACACGGCAATCCTGCAGCCATCGCTTCCATTAGCGAAACAGACAGTCCTTCTCGGAACGAAGGGAACACAAAGCAATCGCAGGCTCTTAGGATTTCGCTCACGTCGGTCCGGAAGCCCAACAGCTTCACCTTCTCAGAAATCCCCAATTTTTGTGCTAATTCAAAGTGCTGCTGCTTCAATTTTCCTTCGCCGCAAATCAAGTAATAGCTATTGGGGATATCTGTCCTTGCCAAAGCACGAATCACAGTAGAATGGTTTTTGTTTTCATTCAGTTCCCCTACGGATATAAACACAAACGCATCCTGCGGAATCCCCAGTTCTGCACGCTTTGTTGCTCGGTCAACCTGCACAGAAGAAATCTTCTTCACATCCACACCAATGCCGGGCACATAGTATGCTTTCCCACGCAGAGGAAACTTTTGCGCTGCTGCAAAATCTTCTCGATTGATGGTGATCTGTGCATCCGTATAGCGGGCCAAGAAAGTTTCTGCTGTCTGATAGATGAGTTTGTTCTTTAGCGGGCAGCCCTTGTAAAAATGGAAGCCGTGGGCGGTATAAAGAACCGGCTTTGTTCCGGTCGCATTGGCGGCAAGTCGTCCTACAACTCCCCCCATCGGTGTATGACAGTGCAGTGCTTCAAAGCATTCTTTCTTCATCAGCGTTTTGATTTGTTTATACGCCCTATAATTGCTTTTCAGCTTTGCAGGAGAACGTTCAATGTCAACCTGGTGACAGATGACTCCATGCTCCTTCAACGTCGTTTCAGCATCTGCCCGCATAAACTCCCCTTTAAAATTCGTAGCACAATGAACCTCATATCCCATTTCTTGAAGGATACGGATATCGTTCAGCTCAAATTGAACCAAAAACCGTCCATTATGCGTTACAAATAAAATCTTTTTCATATTTCACACACTCACACCGTCTGCAATTCTTGTTCTAATTCACCGCATCCTTCGTCTGCCGAGGCCATCTTACTTTCCCTCAACAACACGATGCTCTCCTGCCGAAACTTCGGGTCAACCTTTCCATCAACCACGCCATGCCGCCCCAGAACCACCAGAACGCTCTTCCAGAGCACCTTCAGGTCAAATTTCAGGCTGACATTTTGGACATATTCTCGATCATAATAGACTTTATCGTAGATATCCACGGTATCCCGTCCATTTACCTGTGCCCAACCGGTAATACCAGGTCGCACCTGATATACACCGTACCATCGACGCAAAAAACGGATCTCGCGCTCGGTATATACCAGTGGGCGGGGGCCAATGAGGCTCATTTCACCTCGGACCACATTCCAGAGCTGCGGAAGTTCATCTATACTAGTATCACGTAGAATACGGCCAAGCTTTGAAATATATATTTCGGGGCTTTCCAAATCACCCGTAGCTACATTTTTAGGTGCTGTGCTCTTCATGGTTCGGAATTTTATAATGTTAAAGCAATGTGCATCTTTGCCTACACGCTTCTGTAAAAAGAAGATTGGCTCATACGGCGCATTGATTTTCTGCGCAACACTCACCACCAGAAGCAAAGGTGATAGCACAATCAGTGCTGCCGCTGCAAGAACCCGATCTACTACTGACCGCATCTCCAAGTAGTGCTTTTGTCTTTCTGTTATGTGGACATAATGTTCTCCAAACTCCACAAAATAATTCAGATTTTCCTTATCCAAAGTTGTTTTCTCCCCGTTCAGATATCATTCTGCCTTCGCAGAACCCACTTTTTCTCCAAATTCTATCGCTGAACCGTTCAACAGTTTCTCCAATTGTTCTTTTTGATTTTCACTTAATTTTCCCGGCCCACCTTGCAGCAGCCGTTTTTGGTTGTACACCCATCGGCTCAGCCAAATGCCATCCGCAGTCTTGTATTTTACCGGAATATCCAGATTTCCATGCTCTTTTTTATATTCCTGCGCCAGCTTGTACCGGTGTTGCCACGGATCAGGTTTCTCCCACTGCATTCCGATGGCATCCAACAACGCAACACGCTCCGGTGACAGAACTGCATTGCTTTTTTCCGGCTTCTGATGGGCATATTGCTGCCGCCTGACCCACTTTCCGAGAGCATATCCTTCTGGTGAAACATAGCTAACAGGCACATCAAGGTTTCCGTTCGCCTCAAAGTATCGCTTTGCGGCCTGATAAACTTCGTTCCATTGCCGGTCGTTCCGGTTGCCCCAGTACATCCCGATTGTTTCCAATCGGCTGATTTGGTCGGAGGAGAGTTTTCCATTTAGATAGGCAGCACGTTGGTTGCAAAGCCACAGCCCCAATTTTTGGCCTTCTAAAGTCACATAACTCACCGGAACATTCAAATTGCCGTTTTCTGCAGCGTACTCAACAGCAAGTCCATAGCCTTGTTCCCACTTTGCATCGAAAGCATTCCAACTCATGCCCAGTTCATTTAACTCTTGAATGTGTTTTTGCGACAATCTTCCATCAATGTAACTTCTCCGCATATTGATGATCCAATGTCCCAACGCAAAACCAGCATCGTCTACATATTTTTTGGGAACAAGCAGATTACCAAACTGTTCTCTATATTTTTTCACCGCTTCTAGTCCGCGATCCCATGCCATATCACTCCGGCTGCTCCACTGCATCCCTATACTGTCCAGACGTGCAATTTGTTGTTGCGTCAGAATTCCGGTACGCTGTCCTGCCCGAATTCTCCGCTGAGCAATGACCCATTCGCCAAGACTCAGTCCCGCAGGAGTGGTATAACGTTTTGGAATATTCAGGTTGCCATGTTCCGCATAGTAAATGCTTGCTTCCGAAAAATAGTGATCCCAACCAGAGGACAAGCTTGCCTGCAGCCGCTCAAACAGCACCCGGCAGTCATGCACCTGCTCAACCACCTTAAACCGTTCGGTGACGATCTTGTTGCCCTCACCGTTGGCATTCAGGCGGTAGACCGCCTCCTGCATCTCGCCTTGCAGACCCGCAATGCTACATAGTCCTTCGAAATTGTTGACAACATCGAGGATAAGTGGAGCGGAATTATCCCCCGCAGTTAGTGCACGGCCAATCTGCTGTTTGTAGATAATAGGTGAGATAGTAGGCCGGAACAGGATGACACCTGAAATGCCTTCTACATGAACTCCCTCGTTCAGCATGTCGATGCAAAACAGCAGCTTCAGGCGGTCACTTTCATCGGCCTTGAAATCGGCAAAAGCCTTGTCTGTACCAGGGTCATCGGAATAAGCTTCGTACACCGCCACTTCCGCATTCACCTTTGCAAACCACTCCGGCACATGGGACACCATCTCGTCCATGTGCTCCTTGTTGGCGCAGAACACGATGTACTTTCCAGACTTGTTCGTGATATGATGTTCAAAAACCTTGTCTAATCCATCTGCTTGTTCCAAGGCGCGGCGCAGGGCATCCAGATATTTTTGATTTACGTCCTGAATCCCAGCAGAACGCAGATTATCCACTCTTGTCTGATAGCGAGCCAAGTCTTTCTGATATTGGTAGACCGTTGTTACATAGTTTGGAGTAGGCAAAATACCCCTGACGATTGCTTCGCCAAGGGTCATGTCGCTCGCAACACGGCCATCAAAAAGCTCTTCGGCCATGTCACGGTTATTATCCAGATACCGGACATTTGTCGCCGTCAGCCCCAGCAGTTTTGCCTCCGGGCATAACTTTAACAAAGCCACCGTGCTTTCGCCCCAGCATTCCGCACCGGCACGGTGGAATTCGTCCAATATAATATAAGATGGCTGAAGTCCTGCGATTTCTGCAAGCTGGCCTTCGGTACAGCACATCAGCTTCGCATAGGTGTAAAAATGGACGTTCGCCAGCGGAAAGTCCGGGTCGTTCCTTTTCAGGCTCTCCAGCTGTGTCTTGAAGATATATTCACTGGGAGAAAGCCAGATCACGACCTTCTCCGGGTTGTCCTCGATCAGCTTGAACGCAATGTAGCTCTTTCCGGTGCCGGTGGGGTGGACAATGGCGGCCTTGCCATACTGCTCCATCATCCGGACAGCCGCATGATATGCTTTCTCGTTGTGCTCAAACAGACGCAATGCCACCTTGTTCACCCCTTTCCGCAATTCAGGGGTATCCTTCACATGAAAAATGGAGGACTGTGAGTAAAATCTGGCGTTATTCAATTAGATTTAACGCTTTTCCGCCCCTCATAGACACCTGATGGGAAAATATCCGATTCATCTCCCGGCGCTTCCGGGTCAGGTCAGAGTGCACATAGCGCTGCAAGGTGATGTTGGCGTTGGCGTGTCCCAACAATTCGCTGAGGGTCTTTACATCGCACCCAGCCTGCAGGCAGGTCGTTGCAAAGGTGTGGCGCAGTGCGTGCGGGCGCACTTGACGGACAGTCGCCTGCTTCAGATACGCTTTGATGCTTTTCCGATAGCAGCGAGGTTCGGTGGGCTTGGACTCGCTGCCGGACAGGAACCATGCAGCATTGCTGGCGCTTCCGCGCAGCTTTTTCAGCAAAATAAGCAGTTGCTCTGGAAGTGGAATTTCCCGGCGGGAGGTGCGGGTTTTGGGTGTCTGGATGACCACCTTTGTATGGCCGTTTCCACAGGAAATTCTGCAGACCGTCCGGTTGATGTTCAGCGTGCCGAGTTTCAGGTCAAAATCGCCCCATTGCAGGCCGCAGATCTCACCAATTCGGAGCCCCAATTCCAGCCCCAGTAGTAAGCCGATTTTGCGAGGCGTGGGGTTCGCCTGTACATATTGATGAAGTCGCTGCTGTTCCGCCGGGGAGAGAGGCGCAGAAATTTTGTCGATGGCTTTTGGTAGCGCAACTTCCAGCTCCATTGGACGAATCAGACGTAAATGAGCGGCATATTTGCAGACACGTCGCAGCATCGAGAGGCATTCCCGGGCAGAGGAATTTCCCAGTGGCTTGTGTGCCGCATCTGTGGGCGTGATGATTTGTTGCATGACCTGTTCTAAGAAGCTCTCGTCAAGGGATGCAACGGGCACTTTGCTCAAAACCGGAAGAAGATACTTGTGCAGTGTGTACGAATAATGCGCATAGGTGGATTCTTTTATACTGTTCCGCAGGGAATGCAGCCATACCTCGGCCAGTGCTTCAAAGGTTAGGTCAGTTCGATTCAGGTTGTAAAAGCCTGCCTCGGCTTTCCTTTGAATCAGCACCCGTTTAACCTCCACATAGGCCGTTCCGTAAACGTAACCCCACTGGATCTTCCCTTCCGATGTACGCGCCTTGATGTACCTGCCTTCCCACCGACCGTCCTTACGCTTGCGAATGTTTTCTCCCCGTCGCGCCATCGCTGTTTCCTCCTGCTGTTTAGACTCTCATCTGACCCCTTATTTTCTCAATCCTCGTTTACAGCTGGAATTATTATACAGAACTGGGCATGACACAAAAACAGTCCGGCCTTCGCGATGTTTTTCAGGGTCAAATGTGATACATTTATGATGATTTCTATTGAATCCCAGATATAACCATGATAAAATAAGATGAGATTATAGACAACGATGTCAAAGGAACGGTATCCTCCATTTTTCATGTGGAGGATACATTTTTGTTAAATATATTCTTTGTCGTTACGCAGCCACATATTCTCTACAACATAAAATACTTTCACGATATACGCAACTGCGTACGTAAAACCGCACGAACTTCTGTACTATCATGTTGAGGTGAACTTCATCATGACTGTAAAAGATGCCGTTGCCAAACGCTTTGAACAACTCTGCGACCAGCGTGGGATACGCCCCAACGAGTTAGCGACCCGTGCCGGTGTAACACCATCTACGGTATATAGTATGCTCGACCCATCCCGTCAGCGTGTGTCCATCGCCACCATTAAAAAGCTCTGTGATGGTCTTGATATCACGCTTGGTCAGTTCTTTTCCTGTACGCTGTTCGATGAACTGGAGCAAGAGAACCAATAGCTCACCGAACGATCTGCTCGACTTTCCCTTCAACGCGTACTCTCTTTTCTAAGTGAATTTTAGAATTTCATATCCATTGTCAGCCTGATTTGTGCTCTTTTGCATGGGTCAGGCTTTTTTTACGCTAAAAGGCCCCTGTCCATCACATTTCTGTGAAAGGCAGAGGCCTTTTGCTGCTAGATTCTAATTCGGTCTGGGGAGATGGAACAACTATCTCATTCTACCGGGTCAGTGTCCCCTTCCAGATTTTTAACTACCCCCGGAGTGCTGGTAACCCGCACCACCGGGGTTTTGCTTCATGAATCATGTGGTTCATACGGTTGTGGTCGCAGGAATCTCACGTTGTCAGTAAAAAATCAACCAGAGGAACGACCGAACATTTTCTAATAATTTTCGCCGCGCTTTCTATCTCTGTCACTTACAATCTTGACTCCATACCCTTGATGCAGTCATTCAATTTCACTTGTCCCGTCATTCTATCGTAATAGCGTTCAATATATCCAAACCCCATGATTTCTGCTGTCATCTTCTCTGGATTCATCGGCTGATTCAGGTGCGCATAGAGCCATTCCTCCAAATCCTTAAACCGATACGCTTTGATTGGCTGGCGCAGGTCGAACAGTAACATAATACAGAAATTCATCGCGGAGATCCTTCAAACACATAAAAAACACCCTTTCTCTCATGGAAGAACCACAAAAGAAAGGGTGCAAAAATCTCTAAAATGGTTGTCGTACCAAATCAGGCTTGTTCGTAGTTGAGCAAGACAAACTCCAGTCGACAAATCATTTCATTTTTATCGCAGCTACGAGATCAGCAGTTCTCAGCGAAGTACTTAATGGTACGGACCATCTGAGAGGTGTAGGAGTTCTCGTTGTCGTACCAGGACACGACCTGAACCTGATAGGTGTCGTCGCAGCTACGCTGAATTTTTGCACTTTTCCAAGTAGTTCTTCACAGTTTCGTAACAACAGTTACAGTACCAGAACATACCGTTGTCGTACCAAAACCGGTTTGTTCGTACCACAATTATATCACGTTTCAGCGTCATTTGCAAGGATTTGATTCGTTTCGCTTCTGGCCTGCATTTTTCAGATTTCAGCGTATATTTTTACGACATTCCACGGTTCAAACGCCTTGGGTCTAGGGCTTCCGCCGGGGCAGCAGCTCTCCCAAGCACTCTCCTCAGAAGCGCTATGACAGCTAGATTGCCAACATGTTCCTGCTGATTAACTGAAATTTCTCCGGACGTGATTTTGAGCCATGGTGTGGGAAATGTAGTTATTTATATTTGATATAGAACAATTCTATTCATTCCGAGTCACATCAATTACCATTTATATAAGAAAGCCGTGTGAACTGCCAGAGCTATAACTCTACGCTCCGACTGATCCACACGGCTCTAAAATATTTATTTCAGCTTTGCGAGGATCTCATCTGCCGTCATACCAGATGCCAGCAACTTTTTCAGTACGTCCTCTGCTTCGGCTTTCTTTGCCGATTCCGCTGCTTTGGTTTCAGCTTTGATCTTTTTAGCCTCGATTCTGGCGATTTCCTTGTCGATGGATTTCAGCTCTGCTTTCTTGGTTTTCAGGTCAGCTCTCAATGCATCGATATTGGCGGTGATGGATTCGATTTCAGCAGCAGCGGCTTCCTTTGCAACCTGCTTTTCAGCGATCTGTGCAGCAAAGTCAACGGTTGTTTTTACGGTCTTGGGCTTGTTCTTGCTTCCTTTGGGACGGGGCATAGGGGGCACCTCCAATGTTTTTTGATGGCTTCAGTATAACACTCGTCTTTTATGTTCGCAAGAGGTGCATTCTGTAGAATAAAAATATATCTTGAGTTATACGCAACATCTTAGAATCGTACTGGAATTTCAGATGCGCATACAGAATCCGCTGTAACATTTAAATATCCGTTATCCTTTACGATCTTCAGAATTTCACTGCGTTCATCTGCAAGTTTTAATGTCGGAGATAGGGTGATTCCAATCAATGCGTCTTTATCGAAACGAATATCCACATATGGGATATCCAAACCATGCTTCTTCACGGTTTTCCGTTCTTCCTTTATCGCAAAGAATTTATCATCTTCTACATATGTGGAAATTGCCACGCGAAATTCATTTTCAATTGAGAAGCAATTCTTTTTGAAAAACACTCCTTGATCTGACAGTTTATCAATCATCATACCAGCAATCATAGGACTGTGTCTATCACTTGGATCATATTTCGCAACAAATTTCATAAACTTTTGGAAAAATGTGTTCAGTACAGCCAGTTGTTCTTTGAGATCATAGACTACCATGCCACTATAGATAGGAAGCTTCCCGTCTTCAATCTCTGTTGTTGGGTGAATTGCTTCGGCAATTTTCGCAGAACTAAATTTCAAATTATACCCCTGAATGGAATCTTGATTTGTATAATAGTTCCACATACACAGACTATCTTGATCCGTTGTCATAGAACACTGATATACAAAAAACGGATTCGTTTGGCCATGTGCAATTCTTTCATCTAACTTCTTTTCAAAAGATGTGCGCAGGTTGGAATCTGGCAAAAATTCTTTCAGGTGTTCTTTGCACAACTCATAGATATATTTTCCCTCACTATAATCATTCAGAAAATATCTGTCTGTAAAGCGAAGTGTATTACCTTTAATTATATTCTTTGCTGCTTCCTTCGATGTGTAATGATACACAAAATCAGGTGGATTCTTCAATTCAAGCTTGAAGTTGTTGGAAAATCGGCACAGTTCAGCTACATCAAATCCGTCCATCATCTTTTATCTCCTCTTTCTATCGCTTAAAAAATATTTTTCGAGAGCGCTTTTGAAATGCACGTCAATCAGTATACCACTCTTACGCTCAAACAGCGTAGCCCTTGCTCTTGATGACTTCCACGACCTGCGTCACATACTTCTGGCAGGTATCGTGGTCAGGGGCTTCCACCATCACACGGACAAGCGGCTCAGTGCCGGACTCACGCACGAGAATGCGACCGGTGTCACCAATCACTTCAGCCACAGCCTTGACAGCTTCCTGCACCGCCGGGTCGTTCTGCGCAGCCTTCTTGTCGGTCACGCGGACGTTTTCCAGCACCTGCGGGTAGATCTTCAGCGGCTCAGCCAGCTTGCTCATGGGCAGCTTTTGGGCCAGCATAACCTCCATCATCTTCAGGCTGGTCAGGATACCATCACCGGTGCTGGCGTACTTGGAGAAGATGATATGCCCACTCTGCTCACCGCCAATACGGCAGCCGTTTTTCGCCATGTAATCGTAGACATATTTGTCGCCCACTGCAGTCTTGACTAGCCAATGCCCTGCTCATCAAAGGCCTTGTACAGACCGAAATTGGACATGACTGTAGTGACCACAGTGTTTGTCAGCAGTTTGCCACGTTCCTTCATGTAGCAACCATAGATGTACAGGATATGGTCACCAGTGATGACATTACCCTTTTCATCCACACACAGGCAACGGTCAGCATCGCCGTCATAGGCAAAGCCCACGTCCAGACCTTTTTCCACCACGAACTTCTGCAGGCCCTCGATGTGGGTGGAACCTGCATTGTTGTTGATATTCAGACCGTTGGGCTGGTTGTTGATGACATAGGTGTCTGCGCCCAGCGCATCGAAAACGGACTTGGCGATGTTCCAGGAACTGCCATTGGCACAGTCCAGACCGACCTTGACACCCTTAAAGGAGTGTAGATACCGAGGCTGATCAGATAGCCCATGTAGCGGTTGCGACCAGAAACATAGTCCACCGTGCAGCCAATGTGTTCCCGGTGAGCGAAAGGCAGCTCCACCCAGTCTTTATCGAATACATGGAGCTTTCCGTCAATGTAATCCTCAACTAACAGCAAAATCTCCTCCGGCATCTTCTCGCCGTAGCAGTCGATCAGCTTGATGCCGTTATCGTAGTAGGGATTATGGCTAGCAGAAATCATGATGCCGCAATCAAAATCATCCACACGGGCAATGTAGGCCACACTGGGCGTAGTAGTGACGTGGAGCAAATAAGCATCCGCACCAGAAGTGGCCAGACCTGCGACCAGGCTGTACTCGAACATATAGGAGCTGCGGCGGGTGTCCTTACCAATGACGATGCGTGCAGGCTCGTTGTTGCCGTTACGTTCACGCAGAGCGTTGTAATACCAGCCGAGGAAGCAACCAACCTTATAAGCGTGGTCGGCGGTCAGGTTCACTCCGGCCTCGCCACGGAAGCCGTCTGTACCAAAATATTTTCCCATTATCGTTATCCCTCAATTTTTCTTTACTTTCATTAGAATGCTCTTTCCAACTCTTATAAGTAAGAATATTTCCTCTGAATTATTAATCACAAATATTACGATTGATGTAACAGCCACACCTACGATATGATAATCCAAAGAAATAATAACTGCCTGAACCATTAGGAGGATGACATCGATAACATATTTTCTCCAATTGATCTGTAAGGTTACATAACGTCTGACATCTGCCATCCGGATGTGAGCAATCAGAAAATAAGAAAGCACCGTTCCCACCAAAGCTCCCCAAACTCCAATTTTTTGAATCAAAAGATAATTTGTAATTATATTGATCCCCGCACATATCAATGTTGTCCACATGCTATGTGTAGTTTTTTTTAATGTTGCATAGAAGGTTTCAAAATACGCCGAAATAGATGAAAATACAGCTGCCGTAATTAGGAGCGGCGTGTATTGCCATGCCCCGAAAAAACTTTTTCCGACATAGATTGTCATGAAAGGCTTAATAACAGCAATAATCCCTACCCCCGCGCAAAAAGTTGCAAAGCTATACATGCGAAACACGGTGGAGTAATACTCAGAGTCGTTCGAGGATTCCATTTCACGAATCGACGAAATCCCCCATGCATTCTGGAATATGGTGATAACCACATTGATAAGCGATGGTATTTTAGAAGCTACCGTATACAGTCCGAGCGCAGTTGCTCCTAACATGAACTCAATCATGATCTTATCAGATGAATGTATAATCCACCACGATATTTTATCAAGGACTAACGGCGCTGAAAAAGAAAGCATTTGTATGAGCAAATGCCTATCAAACGATGCCCTTCTTAGGCTATTCCATAATTTTTCTGAGAAAAAAATGACACCAGCAATCAGCAATCCTGATATGATATCCGACTCAAGATACCCACGAACGCCTAAGTGAAACTTCGCAATAAATAAGATGCTAAACGTGCATAAAAGCGCCGTTTGAGCAATACTATATAATGCATACTTTCTATTTTTATTCTCAACCTTCAAGTATGCAAATTCGATCTGACAAGCCGTATACATAAGCATATATATGCATAGATGCCATCGCCAGGGGCGAACCGGTTCATACAACCCTACAATTGGAGTTATCGTCACCGTAACAATAACAGTTGCCAAAAAAACCGCTCCGCTACAAAGAAGAACATTCTCTTCTCGCAGATCATGCATCATACCAAAGCGGAGTACGGCATCTTGAATAACGACAGAAACAATTGGTATCAACAGTCTGGCAAACGTCAACACCAAATCGGCTGTTCCATATTCTTCTGTCGTCATAAAATTTGTGTATAGCGGCATCAGAACAAACAGTATCAGTTTTGATCCTATATTTCCCAATGCAAAAATACCAGTATCTTTTATTAATGATTTGTATTTTGAATTCATTTGAAGATTCTCACTTTTTAGATATATTACCAATAGAATTTATAAGGAAGATATGCGCCACTATCCATAACAATCAAGTAGCGTATAAATATAAACAGCATTCCAATTATATATATAATCATTGCTAACCGTATGCTACTTTTTTTAAAATACCGCGGAAAGTATGCCATTCCAGCATACATACCAATCCCATACAGTTCATAACATCGCATCATCAATCCGCTATTTATCGATCCAAGTAACACCAAAATAATAGAAGAATCCAAAACAAATTCTTTTAGATTGCTATCATTTTTTTCAAAAAAGTAACAATATAAACAAAAGAAAAGCAGCCTAAAAACATAGTTCACAACATTTGCATTACTATTTTCTCGATTGACATATCCTGCATATCGTTGGTCTATCAATGCAGCAATCCGTATAAAATTCCCCATTAATTTTCCACCGAATAAATATAGTGCCATTGATGCCAAAGGAACAACCGTCATCTTGTAACGCGTTTTCACTTTTCTTAATGCAAAAAGAACCGGAACAAGAATTATATTCATGTATGCAGATGTATGAAATAGTACCGGAAGTCCAACAGTTAACACCAATAAGACATCAAATTTTGTTCTGGAAAGTAAAGCATTCTTTTTTATCCTTTTTTGATTTTCTTGATACAATTTATATAACTTGATAACAAGAAGCCAAAAAAACAGATTGGCAAAATTCTGCCTTAATGTAACCCAAAAAGACCACAAGAAGCGATAACAATAAAACGAAAAAAGAAAAAGGCATCGCTCATTATATTTTAGTCCAAGTTCCTTTATAATAAAATGAAGCAAAACTACTGTACATGCTGCATAGATAACCTGAAAGCAGATATAATCGTCAGAAATTGTTTTAGCAATCGAACTAATTAGTGTATATCCGAATCCATACGGACTATCAAATCCGCTCAAATGAGTAATCACTGGTACTGAGTTATAAAACTTTTGATAATAATAGGCATCCGTTCCGCCCAAGTTTGCATCTCGAAAAGCTGTAAATGCAAACAGAACTATCATATCAATTCTGTAAAGAAGTTTACTCCTTTTCAAGTCAAAAGTTCCCAGTATTAAAAGAACTGCTACAAACACATACAATACCATTTATTTTCTCCGTCTCATCATTTTTTGCTCGATACCAACACTATTTTATGGTTCGTTTTAAATCAAATTTGCCCCACAATGTAAGGCTTTGTGTTCTTTTTTGATTCACATTCCACGTTTTGAATGGAAACTTCCACAAACCACACAACGCAAGTCGGCAGTTTCATTTATCATTTCTTTTTTCTTCTTGTTTTCCGCATGAGACGAAATCCTCTAGCAGCATAAATACTGTTTTCTATCAAATGCCCACTGATACCTTGATTTCTGCGAATGCGTTCCATTGCCCGATCAACATCAGTCACTTTAAAACTATTTGCCTGAAGGAATTTTTCCAATCGAACAAAAGCAGCTTCTGTCATAACACTTGGGTGGAACACATAAGTGTATAAACCGAATGGCATCACAAATGGTCCATCGCAAATAGAAGGAATAAAGATCATTCCATCCTTCCTGTAAGCTTGTAATGCATAGCCATCTGAAACATATTTTATATCCGATATCAACTTCAGCGCTTTTATTGTATTCGCATCATATGTGTGTGCTGGAGCAAAAAAACTTTCCGGGGTAATGCCGTGTGCCTTTAAAATTTGCGTTCCTTCTTTTAGCATTGCAAGCTGTTCTTCATAAGGGACTCCCGCAAACTCTGTATGTTTTCCATGTGATTTCTGGTAGTAGCCCTTTCCCGGTTCATGTTCGTGCATCCGATGATGTAGCCCATGAACAGCTATGCTCCACCCTTTTTCCTGCCAGAAATGCACCCTCTCCCAAAAAGACTTATCGTTTTTCCACGCAAAATCCGGATCTTGATTTTCCGGGATCACTCCAACAATTGGACGGATACTGTATTTATCCAAAAGACATTCCATACGATTCCAGTTGGCGTGATTCATTGTCGGACAGGCATCATCCAAACGAATAACATAGTGACTCATTTTATTTCCACCATACTATCAATTTTGTTTTGCAAAATATCTTCATAAAATTTTGCGAGCATTTGGGCGCTCTCCTGGATATTAAATCCTGCGTCCTTTACAGCTAGAAACGTATTTTTTCGTTCTGTGCCATGTAGTTTCATAGCCATCTTCGCCCATGCATCTGCTCCATCATGAATATTAAGTGTGTGCACCAGACCACATGGAAGTTTTGCTTCTTTCTGAATATTTTCAGACACAATACAAGGCAGACCTGCGGCTTGTGCTTCAACCAGCGAGATTCCAAGTCCTTCAAATACCGATGGAAATATGAAAGTATCCATTGCCTGCAAATAGTCAAACACATTTTTTACTTGACCGACAAAAATAACAGATGACTCCAGCTGTAAATCACGCACCTTTTTCCGGACGTCATCCTCAAGTTCCCCTTTTCCGATCAACATCAGTTTACTATCAGGTTCAATCTGATGTATCTTCATAAAAACATCAAGTAAAAATGCATGATTTTTTGCAAACGTAAAACGCCCCACATGTCCTATCACATAGGTCGAATCTGAAATATTATATTCTGTTCGGATTTTGGCTCGTGTTGCCGCATTGTAAATATATTTTTCAGCCGCAATTCCATTTTTTAACACGTGAAAACGTTCTGATTCTACAATCTTAATTCCATATCGGTCGATTCCGGCCTGCCGAGAACACCCCCAGAAATAATCCGCAATATAGCGGATTGGGTATGTAGATAACAAAAACACCAATGCCCTTAGGCTTTTCTCTGTATTCTTCGTAGCATGACTGTGTGCTACTGCAATTCGTCCGTGTTTTTTTGCGCTTGAAAGATATATGGCTGCAGAGCTATTTATGTGCCCATGGATAATCTGATACTCAGAATGTTTTGTAAAAAAATCATCCCAGTACCTTTTATAAGAAAAATAATTTACAACATTATATCGTTCCGTTGTATATATTTTTCCCTCTAAAGCACGAATTTCATCATCATAAAATGCCTTTTTCTTTGTGTGGACAACAAAATCAAACTGAATTTTTGATCGATCAATTTGCCTATAGATATTCATAATGATTGCTTCTGCTCCACCGCTTCCCATAGAGCCAATCACATGTAATATGCGTATCATACCTTTTTATCCTCTTACAGATTCAATTGCTTTGCAATCCATTCTACCGATTGCTGCGTTGCCGTGCCGTATGCTTCCACATATTTATCTCGAAACGCTTTGCATTTTGCTACTTCATTCTCGAAATCCATTGTTGCAATCAATCTTGCAAGTTCATCACTGACACATGCTCCAGAAAGTTCCTTTCTTATGTCAAAATATAATCCACGTTTCCGGTTATACTCATCATAGTCATATGCAAAGTGGAACATTGGTTTTTCCGTAATTGAATAGTCAAAAAAGATACTGGAATAGTCCGAAACAAGAATATCGGCTGCCATCATCAACTCATTCAGATGAGGATAAGTTGACACATCCAACCAATTCCCATCTTTGGGAAGCTCCGTATGTTTTGCCACCTCGTAATGTGCCCGAAACAGAACAATAAACTGATCACCCAAAATTTCATGCCAACTCTGAAAATCAATAGGAACGCTTAGCGTACATTGACTAAGATCATCTAACATATATTCTCTAAATGTTGGTGCATACAAAATAACTTTTTTACAGTCTGGGATTTCCAGCATATTCCGGATCATACGAACCTTTTCTTTTGTAACACCTAGTAACTCGTCATTTCTAGGCAGCCCAAACATTTTAAAGCGTTCTCGTGGTATCTGTCTTGCTTCTGACATTTTTTCAATTTCATATTTACTCTGCGCCAGCATGACATCGTCAGAATTCGCACGGTAGCGAGGTGCATTTTCCGTATTTTTTTTATCTCGTCCCATTTGCTTCATCGGAGTACCATGCCAGCTATTGAATCGATATGTATGTTTCCCACAAAAATGCAGACCTCTTTGGATTGATGAATTTGTAATCCAGACGCGAGCCTTTAATGCCGTTAAGAAATAATTAAAATTATCTGTCTTTATTTTATCTATAACTTCTGGATGTTTCTCAGGTTCGTGGAACGCCCATACCAACCGATATTCAGCAAATCTAGAGTCATTCTTCATAAATTCATAGATTGCCTTTGGACTATCATCGTACTTTTTTCCTCCGAATGAGTTAAACAAAATAAGATGATCATCCGGCTTTACAAAAAGATTCATCGTAGATATCATTGCACTGCCAATAGTATAAAACATCTCATTTATCATTGCATGGTGCTTGATATATTCCATTATATATTTTTTTATTTTCATATTACAATTTCCCCAAAATTTGACATATTATATCAAACAGATTTATAAGCAAACATGTTTCCAGCTTATTTTATATAGCGAAAGTCTTCTTATAAATCTCATACAATTCATTTCTAACAATATCCGCAGAGTATTCTTGCACCTTACCCTGATTATACTTTCCCATAGATCTCCGCAGTTCATAATTTTCTTTCAACGCATTAAATGCATCCGCAAATGCTTTCGGATCTTTTGGCGAGCAGATATACCCTCCGTGTGTATCAATTAAGTCTCGAATACCACGGGTATCACTGCCTACACAAGGCAGTCCAAGATCCATTGCTTCCAACAAAGAGCGAGGCATTCCCTCACGGAAAGACATCATTGTGAACACATCTGACATAGCCATTAGCTCTGCCATATCTGTCCGGTATCCCATAGGATGGAATCTCTCCGAAACGCCAAGTTCTTCTGCCAGTTTTTCCAAATTTTCCTTTTCTGGCCCCACACCACAAGCAATATAGTGTGCCTCTGGTACATCCTTGAGCGCACGAACTACAACTTCTGTATTTTTGTTTTTATTTAATTCACCTGCTGAAACAATAACAAAGGCATCTACTGGAACGTCAACGCTTTTACGTTTTTCTGCACGATCTATCTCAACACGAACGCCAACTTTAACTCCGGCTCCATGTACCAAATAAGGTCTTTCGCCACTACGAAGCTTAAATTTTTGAGCTGCCGCATAATCTTCATTTGTAATTGTTATGAGTACATCGGTATAATGAGCCAGCAATTCTTCTTCCCATTTATATACTGTTTGATTAATAAGTGGCGCACCTTTGAAAAATAAAAAACCATGAGCTTCATAAAGAACAGGTCTAATGTCCTTCTTTTTTGCAGCCAAGCGTGCAAGTGCTCCACCGATAGGTGTACTGCACATTACGGCCTCAATATCATAGCGTTCAATTATATCCAAGATTTGCTTATAGGCTGTAGCATTGCTCTTATTAAAAGGATTCGTATTGATATCGATTTGCTCTATCTGACATGGAATCACGCTCTTATCTGCTACAAATTGGGAAAAATCAGCGGCCCAAATCACCTCATGTCCGAGCTTCCCCAGCGGCTCCAATACATTCTGAAATCCTAGTGCGTATGTCTTAACCTTGTTTGTCACCATTAATATCTTCATACGTTAATCCTCTGCAAAAACAGCATTGATACATGTCTCAGTGGCACCCACGCCATACTGTACGAACTCATCGCGGAATTGTTTGGTGTTATCACACTCCACCGCGTAATCTACATTCTTGATTCGCTGCAGCAACTCGCTTTCCGTCCGGCAGCTCTTATTGGGGTACTTTTCATCTACTGCGAAATAAGTACCGCGCTCTGCAAGATAGCTGTCATAATCGTAAGCATAGCAGAAAATCGGACGACACAAAATCGAATAATCGAATGCGATAGCTGAGTAGTCGGTAATCAAAATATCTGCTGCAATCATTAGGTCATTAACCGCCGGATAATCAGATGCATTACGGACAAAGTCGTTATACTCGACACCGAGCACCTTGGTCGTCTGATGATGGGCACGGAAAAGGACAACATACTCATTACCCAGTTCTTTCTGCCACTTATCAAAATGAATCGGCGGCTTAATAGCGTAGGATTTGCCACCATCCGTAGACTCGCGCCAAGTTGGTGCATAGAGGATGACCTTTTTCCCCTCCGGAATACCAAGCTTCTTACGCATTGCTGCCTTTTTGCTCTCATCCGCAAGCCACAGCTCTTCATTGCGCGGCATACCACAACGAAGATAGCTGGACTCCTTCGCATTGAACGCGCTCTTAAAAACGCGCTCATCATAGTCACCAGAAACCGTGAGGTAGTCCAGCGTATCGAAGTTATAATCTTTACGGCCGGGGCAGTCATTGCCGATATACTTAAGAGCAATACCGTGCCATGTGTTTAAATAGACTTGGCCTTTTTTCTTGAACTTCAAACCACGCTCGATATTTGTATTGGTGATCCAATACTTCGCTTTCAGAGCCGTTTTGAAGTAAGCAGGCGTATCAATCTTTACAGTCTCCAGCTCCGGAAAGTTTTCAGGATGTTCAAATGCCCAAACGCAGCGATAGCCCTTGTATTCAGAATGAGACTGCATATAGCCGTATAAAACCTTGGGGCTATCATTGAAGTTTTTGCCCATAAAAGAAACAAAGAGCACTAAGTTGTCATCCGTTTTCAAGAAGGCACCCCATACCTTAAATACAAAGCTCATAATCACAACATACAGCTTCTGAATGAGCTTGTTGTGTTTCAAAATGTAAATCAGTCTATCCCTCATGCTGCCTCACCTATGTTATTAGATTCCTTATTCCCCTGCTTTATTAGTAATTGCATTTCTAATTTGTGTGCTACTTGTGCTCTTTGTATAGGGGAAATAGACAATCTCCACTCCCTTGTCTTTGAAATATTCTTCGTACCGCTTAAAACGTTCTGTTCCCTTATAATCTGACCCCACGAAAAGTCGGTCATAATGCCACAAATCCCATGCATCCGCATCTTCTCGACAAGAATCGACCACCTTATCTACATATTTACATGCTCCAACAATCGCTTTACGTTCTTCAAGCGGAATAAATGTTTCCTTTCCTTTCCATGCACCACTGTCATGGACTCCAACTATTAAATAGTCACATTGCTGTTTCGCTCTTTTGAGCAAGTTGAGGTGTCCCACATGAAACAAGTCAAATGTTCCAGAAAGATAGCCAATTTTAACTCTTTTCTTATTATCCAATCTCCCGGATTCTTTTTTGTATTGATAACTATGTAAACCATATTCGTGCGGATCATTATGATACCTTTCAAGAACACCCTTGAACGTTTTCTCATAATTCGGAATAAATCGAACATCCCGTGCAAAAAGATGTTTCACAATGTCATCTGCCAATACAGCAGTTTCCGTCAAATCATTTTTTCCGCCATAGAATCGGCTTCCTTTAAACGATGCCGGAGACACATCCAGTATTCGGTTAGTGGATTCATAAGCTTCCAGTTCGATGTTAACCGACTCAATAAATCGAACAACTGCAGCCTTAGCCGCAGCATAAACCGATGCACTGGGAGAAGACAACCATCCTGATATGCTCCCCATCACACCCGCATAGAAATTTTCTTTTGCAAGGATTCTTTCATAGAAAACACGTAAAATTTTAATAGTACTAACTGTATCAACCGTCAGTATTTTCTCGATTTCCGCGATATGATGGAATTGAAAATCTGCAATCCGTCCTATGCCTGCAGTAATCATCAGAATTTCAACGTCTTTGTCGTGCGCAAGATTTGTGTATAGTTCTTCATCAAAATCCAACAGATCAGAATGGTGATATTTCACCTTTTCCATATCAAGAACACCTTCCTCAGGTGGCAGACAATCACATATTTCCAGAGTATATCCACAATCAAGCAGTTTTTTACCGATTGCCAAACCAATACCATTACTGCCACCAATAAGTACTACCTTTTTATTGTTATTTTCCATAATCCCCATCCTTAATTATTTAGTGATAAAGCAGTAAAACTACTTTTCCTCATTAAAACAGCCCAGACTCATCTCAAAGAGTTTGAGCCGTTCTTTCTAAAGCTCTTATAATCTAGTAACTGTGTGAGCCACACATCATTCTCGCAACACAGTTAAGTGAACCACATCGTCAGTACAGATTTAGTGGTTGCGATCATCTACTCTGTGCCACTCGACCATACTGCCATGAAAACCTTTATACTTATGCCCGACGACACTCTCATTTACCATGAAAGCCCATCTTTTTATGACTGAAATCACTCATATCGCTATGAATGCCCACCAGTTTATTCCCGACAGCACCATACCTTTTCACTGAAAGCTCGCTTATTCGTGCCTGATAGCATCCCTTTGACTGGGTTGGGAGTCTCAATGATGTTGTCATCGCCCCCCTTGTTTATCCCTGGCCGCAAATTCTGGAAAAGCGTCAATTTCCACACTCGGAAATCAGCAAAAAATCGCAGAAAATCAATTGTTTTCTCCACTCATAGCGGTGGTTTGACCCTCGGAAACTCCCTCGGTGCTCTCCGGCATAAACAAAATCTTCACGGTCGCCAGCATGATTTTCAGATCCTCGATCAGGCTGGGATGGGCGATGTACATCAAATCCATCTGCAGCTTATCATACGGTGTCGTGTTGTATTTTCCGTACACCTGCGCATAACCGGTCAGACCAGCCTTGGCCTGAAGCCGCAACGCAAACTCTGGCATCTCTTCGCAATATTGGGCAGCGATCTCAGGGCGTTCCGGGCGTGGGCCTACAATGGACAAGTCTCCCTTCAAGATATTGAGAAGCTGGGGCAGCTCGTCCAGACGGCAGGCGCGGATGATATGACCGACCTTCGTGATACGGTCGTCTTTGTCACCAGTGGAAAGACGCGCCACACCGTCTTTTTCGGCATCCACACGCATGGAGCGGAACTTCAAAATCTCGAACGGTTTGCCGTCTTTGGTAAGGCGAACCTGCTTGTAAAAAGCCGGGCCACCATCGGACTTGACGGCAATAGCCGTAATCAGAAACAACGGACTCAGGATAACCAGTGCTGCCAGTGAGATCACAATGTCCATTGCCCGTTTCACAAACAGAAATTCCGGGCTTGCCATATAGCGACCCACACGCAGCATGGGCAGATGGAACATATGCATCGGCTGGGCACCGCTCATAATCACATCTCCCACACGAGGGATCACAAACACATTGATGCCCTGTCCCACACAGTATTTTAGGATGATATTGCGCTCATGGCTGTGGACACCGCTGATGAACACGCTCTGCATTCCATCCAGCAGGCTCAGGTCGTTCAGGCATTCCTCAACGTTCAAGGTCATCTTGACATCGTATTTTTTTGAAAGACCGTACTCATTGATGAGTTTTTCCAATCCATGACGAACATCATAAACGACTGCAGTCGGCTGGGCCTGGAACGTATTAAAGTACCATCCATGCGCCAACTTCGCCCAGATTGAGGCCATCAGGATCTGTCCGGCAATCGCTGCGATGCCCGGCAGAAGATTGCAGAGCCGCCGGGCCATCAGGCAGATGACAATGTACAGAATGCCATCCGTCGCCATTGCCGCCAGCACTTGCCCGTAAATCAACTCCGAAATACGCTGCAAAGACATCCAGAATGCATCGTAGACTTTTCCCAGTAGGAAGAACAACACCGCAAACAGACCGATCATGGCCCAGTTGCCCTTCCAACCAAACTTTGCATAGACCTGATACGAATAATACAGCTCCCAACAAAGTGCAAACGGAATTGTGATCATTACCAAATCGATGATTTTTACGATCTTCAACATCACATCATGCTGAAATTTTGACATAATACCCCAATAACTCCTTTAGTTGTTCTTTTTGTTTTTTACTTAACTTTTCCGGCTCGTCTTGCAGCAACCGCTTCTGGTTGTATATCCACCGGCCAAGCCAGATGCCATCCGCAGTCTTATATTTCGCCGGAATCTCCAGATTTCCATATTGCTTTTTATATTCCTGCGCCAGTTCGTACCGGTGCTGCCACGGGTCAGGTTTCTCCCACTGCATTCCGATGGCATCCAACAACTCAATGCGCTCTTGTGATAAGATTGCATTGCTCTTCTCCGGATTCCGATATGCATACTGCTGCCGCCGCACCCATTTTCCAAGGGCATAGCCCTCCGGCGAAACATAGGCCACCGGAATGTCAAGGTTTCCATTTGCCTCAAAATACCGTTTCGCTGCCTGATAAACCTCATTCCACTGTCGGTCATTACGGTTTCCCCAATAGATTCCTATTTTTTCCAGACGGCCGATTTGGTCTTGGGAAAGCATTTCTTTTGCATATGCCGTCCTCTGATTCAAAATCCACGCACCCAGCTTTTCGCCCTCTTCAGTCGTGTAATTGACAGGAACATTCAAGTCGCCGTGCCTGGCGGCATAATTCATAGCAAGTGCATATCCCTGTTCCCACTTGGCATCAAATACGCTCCATATCATTCCCAACTGATCCAGTTGTCGAATGCGCTCTTCCGTCAGCTTTCCATCGTTTCGGCATTTCCGCGCATTGTTGATCCACTTTCCCAGAGGATAGTCATCTTTCGTTTTGTATTTCGCCGGGACCTGCAAATTCCCAAATTGTTCCCGAAATTTTCGTGCCTCTTCCAGGCCGTGCTCCCATGCGGCATCGTTGCGGTTGCCCCACTTCATGCCGATGCTGTCCAGCCGTGCGATTTGCTGTTCGGTCAAGTTCCCCGAAATCTGTCCCGCACGGACACGGCGCTGTGTCGTCAGCCACTCGCCAAGACTCAGTCCCGCAGGAGTGGTATAACGTTTTGGAATATTCAGGTTGC
>ENA-OUQP01000612-OUQP01000612.1-human-gut-metagenome-genome-assembly--contig:-NODE-612-length-31481-cov-6.544199_pt1 | contig 31481 bp, 36 predicted proteins | sample MGYA00237951_ERZ548836 | MGnify/ENA primary metagenome ERZ548836 (study PRJEB26490, sample SAMN05194702) | human gut metagenome | biome: terrestrial biome; feature: human-associated habitat; material...
GTCGGATTTATTTCCGTCTTGAAGCTCTTCAGCAATTTCCTCATCCCTTTCTATCAGTTTTTATACTTACAAAGTCCATGAAGACTGCAGGAGAACACATGAAGTATTGAAACAATATCCTGCATGAGTTCTCCATCTGATTTCTAATCTAATTATAGTGCAAATGGAAAATCTATACATCAAGTTCAACTTCATGAACACCTATTAATCGGCGTTAATAAAATTTAATTTTCACTAACCTTTGGTTTATGGGTATTCAAATTATGGTTTTGATTTTTTGTTCCATTACCTCATCTAATAAATCGTTACACGCTTTCCACAATTTTCAATACACTGGTCTACAATAATTTATTTGCATTACAAGACTGTCTTAAAAATGTAACTTGATTTAGTAAATGCTGATTATAAGTATAATAATGCATATTAGTTTGGGTTCGGTTTGCCTTTAAAATTCCTTCTCTACCTCAACGTTATAATATCTTAACAGATGCGCTTAAAAATTCAGTAAAATCCTTTGGTTTATAATTCGTGATATTTGATGTGTTCATTTTAACGCTCTCCTTTGAGGGGATTTGAACACATTTAATCACAACAGTCAATATATTTAGTTACTTATATGTTTCTCCTCGAATTCTTTCATGAAATTAACTAAATATTCTACACCTTCATACGGCATTGCATTGTAGATAGATGCTCTAATACCACCTACACTACGATGTCCTTTTAAGTTTGTCATACCTGCTGCAATAGATTCCTTTACAAATTCAGCATCTAATTCCTTAGATGGTGTTGTGAAAGTCACATTCATATTAGAACGTGCATCTTTCTTTGCATGTGGTTTATAGAAATTAGACTGATCTAAATAGTCATAAAGAAGTTTAGCTTTCTTTTCATTCTTTTCCTTCATCACTTCTAGTCCACCCTGTTCATCAATCCATTTCACTACTAGACCTAACATATAAATAGCCCAGCATGGTGGTGTGTTATACATAGAATCCTTTTCTAACATAGTATCTAATTCAGAAAGAACTGGAATATTAGCTGGATGTGGTTTTACTAGATCTTCTCTAATAATCACAACACCTAGTCCGGCAATACCCATATTCTTTTGTGCGCCAGCATAAATAACACCATATTTAGAAACATCTACAGGTCTTGATAAGATATCCGAAGACATATCTACTACAAGTGGTGCACCCTTTGTATCTGGTACATAGTTCCACTCTGTACCATAGATAGTGTTGTTGTTACAAAGATGTACATAATCAACACCTTCACGAATATCTAACTGATCCTGTGTAGGAATTTCTGTAAAATCGTTGTCCTTACCATTATAGGCAATATGAACATCCCCAAACTTAGCAGCTTCTTTTGCGGCTTTACCAGAGAAGCTTCCTGTAATGATATAATCTGATTTACCATTTACCATAAGGTTCAAGGCAATGTTAGTGAATTCCTGTGTTGCCCCACCTTGTAATAATAGAATCTTATAGTTATCTGGAATATTTAAAACTTTCTTTAAAGTTGCTTTTGTATCATCAAAAATCTTTTGGTATGTTGAGGAACGATGACTCATCTCCATTACGCTCATTCCTGAGCCTTTATAATTCAGCATCTGATCTGCTGCTTCCTTTAATACCTCTACAGGTAACTGAGATGGTCCTGCAGAAAAATTATAAACCCTCTTATCTGTCATTTTCGATTTCCTCCTTGTTAAATTATATGCATTATATTAGATAAATACAAATTTGTCTACTGATATTATTAAAATATACAAATAATTTGAAAATTATTCTAAATTGTATACAATATAGGCGTATTTTGATATAGATAGACTCATCTTAATAAATCATTATAATAAGAATTAAGAAAGAGGTGTCATATGAAGAAATTTAAGAATGCGACAATGAATGATATTTTTGCAGGTATTATTGTTGCTTTTATATCTATTCCTATATCCATGGGTTATGCACAGGTTGCGGGTATTCCAATGGTCTATGGTTTATATGGTTCTTTGGTTCCTATTCTCGTATTTAGTTTATTTACTACGAGTCATGATTTTGTATTTGGTGTGGATGCAGCTCCTGCGGCTCTTACTGGAAGTGCATTGGCGACTCTTGGTATTACTGCTGGCACAAAGGAAGCGATGCAGGTAGTTCCTGTTATTGCACTCATGGTTGCTTTATGGTTGATCTTCTTTTCAATCATTAAGGCAGGACGTGCAGTTAAGTATATTTCTACACCTGTTATGGGTGGATTCGTAACAGGTATCTGTTTATCTATTATTATGATGCTTGTTCCTAAACTCTTTGGTGGGACAACAGGAACAGGTGAAATATTCGAATTAATCAATCATATCATTAAAGAGCTGCCACTCTTTAATGGTTTATCTTTTGTATTAGGTATGAGTACCCTTGTCATTATTCTTGTTATAAAGAGAATAAATAAGAAGATTCCTATGCCTATTCTTATGATGTTTATAGGTGCTTTATTGACTGCTTTATTCCCTTTAGAGAAATATGGAGTGAAGCTATTACCTCATGTTGATCCAGGTTTACCAAAGCTAGTAATTCCTTCTATAGCTCATGTAGATATTTCCGCTTTATTCCTTACTACATTATCTATTGCGATAGTTGTACTCGCACAGACTCTATTATCAGCACAGGGTAATGCAATGAAGGATGGCTATAAATTAGATGGAAATAAAGAAATATTTGCCTATGGTATTGCTGAACTAGCTACTTCACTTGTAGGATGTTGTCCGACTAATGGTTCTGTTTCTAGAACAGGACTTGCAAGACAGTATGGATGCAAGACTCAGGTGATGAGTTTATCAGCTGCTGCAACTATGGCACTTCTTCTATTATTTGGTACAGGATTTATTGAATATCTTCCTGTTCCTATTTTAACTGCCATCGTTATTACTGCCTTACTTGGTGCCTGTCACTTTTCGTTAGGTAAACGTTTATTTAAAGAAAGTAGAAATGAATTCTATATCTTTATGGCTGCATGTTGTGGAGTACTCATCTTTGGGACTATTTATGGTGTAGTGATTGGTATTGTCTTATCATTCCTCGCTGTAGTTATTAAGGCAGTCACTCCACCAGCCCATTTCTTAGGTGTTATTCCAGGACAGACAGGTTTCTTTAACCTAGAGAAGAATGCGAATGCAAAACCAATTAGACATACTATTATTTATCGTTTCCCAGGAAATCTATTCTTTGCGAATATTGATAAGTTCCAAGAAGATATAGAAAAAGCAATAAAAGAAGATACTGAGCAGGTTATTGTAGATGCTTCTGGTATTAGTAATATTGATTTCACTGCAATTGATCGTTTGATTATCTTCTATAATGATTTACAGAAAAGAAATATAGATTTCTATCTAACACGTCATATGGATCATCTTAATCAAGCATTGAGAGAAAATGGTGGTATAGATATTATTACAAGTGGTCATGTAAGACGTACAATGCAGCAGGCATTATTAGATTGTGGGCTTGTCCCTCCTTATCCATTAGAAGATTTAGAAACATCTCATATCTCATTTATACAGCCTGAATTAGAATGGGCTTTTGGAGATGAGGCTGAAAAGTATAAACAGAAAATGACGCAGGAAATGTTGGATAAGATTCATTCTAAAACTGACTTATCTCCTGAACTATTAAAGGATATTGAAAATCATACAGGCTTTGGTGAACTAGGTTTAATTGAAGCAGATGAATTCTTATCAAGACTAGAAATGCATATTCCAGAAATCATGGAAAAGATTCATGAAAATGAGCAGTATGTAGAAGAACAACTCGAACAATATCGTGATCGTATTGAAGAGAAGTTACAGGAAATGAATCCTGAAACATTACGTGTATTAAAACAATACCGAAACAAATATGAAAAGAAGCTACAGGAATTAAACCCTCACGCTTTTAATCATTATAAAGAACTCCATCAGAAACATTTAGAAAGACTTGAGAAAAACAAAAAGTGAAGATGAATTTCCATCTTCACTTTTTCATTAAGGAGTAATTCAATTATCAAATATTATCCGAGGATTTTCAAAGCAGCATCTAATACCTTTTCACCGTTCATCATTCCATAGTCACGCATATTGATAACTTCAATTGGTGTAGAAGTTAATTCTCTTAATCTCTTTTCCATATGACGAACTTGTGGACCTAACATAATGACATCCCAGTCATTGAGTTCTTTTTCTGCATCTGTTACTGGAAGAGCCTTTACTTCCATTTCAATGCCTTTATCTTGTGCTGCCTTTTCCATCTTCAATACAAGCATACTTGTTGACATACCAGCATTACATACCAATAAGATTTTATTCATAAGTCTCTCTCCTTCCTTTAAATTTATTATATATTTATTAAATTCTGTTGAGCTATTCAATACAAATTAAGGTATAAAATTATCAATATTTATATTTTATTGAAGTACTTTTATGATAGAAATATATCAAAAAAGTGAAGATGACCCAGTCTTCACTTTCGTTGTTAAGGAGTTTGACAATTGTATATTTTTCAATGATTTTCAAAGCAGCATCAAGTACTTTTTCATCATTCATCAAACCTGATGACTTTAATTGGTTAAGTTATTCTCCTTTCCTATGTGTTTCATTATAAATTTCTCTCCATTTATTTCTATAAAATCACGTGAACTAGAAGAATACTTATCAAACTCAATCATCATATTTCCTTTTGTATGAAAAAAATTTGTCAATCTTCTCTTACTTCATTGTTTTTTCCCAGACATCCGCTATATTACGACCTACATCTTCTGGATGATGCGCATCACTTGCAGTAATCATCTGAACATGATGTTTTTTCAAAGTCTGTAATAACTGGTCTGATAAGCCAATATCAGGTGTATGATAACGATAGTAACATCCTACATTGTTTTCTGCTTTCATATGATGTTCATTTAATAATTCAGCAAGTTCATCATATGTAGGCTGTAAGTCATAAGTAGGATAATGGCCAAACATCTTGATCGTATCTGGATGTGCAAGCTGTGTAAATAAATCGGACTTTACAAGTGAGAAGACACATTCATAGTATCTCTTATAGATTTCATCCACAGGATACTTGTTCCATAAGATTTCTTCTGACCATTTCATATCATAGAGTTTACCATCGATAGAATGAATGGCTCCTACTAAGAAATCAAAATGATAAGGTTTTAATATTTCTCGAATTGTTTCTTCATATTCAGGTACATAACATACCTCTAAACCAAAAGACACCTTAATGGGTAAATCCATTGCCTTGATTTCTTGAATCAAAGCACAATATTCATCTAAAGTACTATGAAACTTCATTTCTTTATTGTTTAACCATTCTTCCTGATAAGGAGATGCTTTTCTTACGCCTTCATAAATAGGTCTAAATTCTTTAAAACGATGTGTATGATCAAGAATCTGTATTTCATCCATACCATTCTTTACTGCACTTTCCACAAATTGTAGTACATATTCTTTTGAGAAATCCCCATATTCTAGATGCATATGTCCATCTATCATAAATATCACCTTCCTTTTTTGGATTATAACACATACATATACATATTTATAGAAATATAATAAATATTTTAGGAGGTTTTCTATGAACATCTATACATTACTACAAACAAAGACAGATTTTACAACAAGTGAAAAGATAATTGCGAAATACATTTTAGAGAATCCTGAGAAAGTAATTCATATGTCTGCCCAGGAAATAAGTGAAGCATGTTTTGTTTCTGTGACTTCTATTTATCGCTTAGCGACTAAATGTGGCACATCAGGATTATCTGATTTAAAAGTAAAACTATCATCTTCATTATCTGAATACAAAAAGATGGATGAGTCATTTGATTTTGATTATCCAATCAAGAAATATCAGACACATCATGAAATGATTGAATTATTAAAAGAAGATTATAATCAAACAGTATTAGAAACAAGTCACCTTTTTGATTTAGATACATTACAGGGTATTGTACAGTTAATGGATTCTACTCAACAGATTGATATTTATACTTCGGCTGGTCATTTATTCTTTGCGAAGAATTTTAGTTTTCAAATGTTGGAGATTGGAAAACAGGTTAATGTCCCTTCAGAAGAATATCAATCACAATTACTTGCTGCATCAAGTGATTCTTCTCACCTTGCAATAGTCATTACCTTTAATGGACGTGGGATGTTATCAGAAAAGATTCCTTCTATTTTGCATAAAAATCATATCCCTACTGTACTAATTTCTTCTACTGAATATCATCCTGAAATCAAGTATTATGATTATCAGTTATTTTTGAGTTCAAAGGAAAATCACTATAAGAAAATGTCTTCCTATAGTACAAGATTAAGTTTATTATTTGTATTAGATACTCTTTATACAGCATATTTCAAAAGACATTATGAAGAGAATATTGAAAAGAAGACAGAGTACTACAAAAGAATGACGGGGGAATAAATATGGATATACGTGCTATTGTATGTGATGTTGATGGAACATTACTGACTAGTAAACAGATTGTGGATGAAAGAACTGTTTCATCTATTAAGAAAGCAAGAAGTAAAGGAATATTATTTGGAATATGTACAGGTAGAGATGCAGATAGTGTAAGAAATCATATGAAATCATGGGGTATTGAAGGATGTATTGATTTTGTAGTGGGTTCTGGAGGTTCTGAGATTGATGATTATATTCTTGATATATATCAGGAGAATCATACTTTGAGTCCCGAATTGATTAAAGAGATCATGAATCATTACAAAGATATGGATTGTAACTTTACGATCTGTCATGAAGGTATTCTATATGCACCTAAGGATGATGATTATATTAGAGATATGGCTGAGGGTGATGGGATTGAATATAGAGTTGTTGATTTTGATACGTTCTTAACACGTCCTTATCGTAAGTTGATGATTATTTGTGATCCAAACTATATGCCTCAAATAGTGGAACGTTCTAAATCATTTAAGAATAAAGACTATAAAGCATCTGCCTTAGTAACTACCAGTTTCTTGTATGAATATATGAATCCTCATGTGTCTAAGTCCAATGGTTTAAAAGAGGCTTTAGCTCTTCATGATATTTCTATATCTCAATGTATGGCTTTTGGTGATGAAGATAATGATATAGATATGTTGGAAGAAGCAGGTATTGGTGTAGTAATGGGAAATGGGTCTATTCGTGCATTGGCTGCAGCTGACTATGTCACAAAGGATAAAGATTCTAATGGAATTGGTGTATTTATTGAAAAGTTTGTATAAGCTTTTTTATCATTTTATGAGCGTTTTTTAAGAAAAATGATATAATGTGAAATGGTTAAGAAAGGAGTCAATAAAATGGCAAAAGTTGATATTATTTCTGGATTCTTAGGTGCTGGTAAAACAACACTTATTAAAAAATTATTAAATGAATCTTTAAAAGATGAAAAGTTAGTACTCATTGAAAATGAGTTTGGTGAAATTGGAATTGATGGTGGTTTTATGCGTGATGCAGGTATTACTGTCAATGAATTGAGTCAGGGTTGTATTTGTTGCAGTCTTGCAGGGGACTTCGAAACAGCTTTAAAGGAAGTTGTAGATACATATCATCCTGATCGTATTATTATTGAACCAACAGGTGTTGGTAAGTTATCTGATATTATTGCGGCTGTACAGAAGGTACATGGTGCTGATTTAACACTTGATCGTTTCTTTACTGTAGTAGATGCAAAGAAATGTAAGATGTATCATAAGAACTTTGGTGAGTTCTTTAATAACCAGATTGGTGCAGCAAGCTGTGTAATCTTAAGCCGTTCACAGGGTGTGTCTGAAGAAAAGATTGCGGAATGTTTAGATATTATTAGAGAATTAAATCCTCATGCACCAGTCGTTACTACTCCATGGGATCAGATTACAGGTGATATGATTCTTGAAGCAAGTAATCATAAGGATGCTTTAGAAAAGGCATTGATTGCCGCTGAAAAGGAACATCAGGAAAGTGTTCATGGACATCATCATGAACATCATCATCACCATGATCATGACCATGAATGTGAATGTGAATGTGGACACCATCATGATCATGACCACGAATGTGAACATCACCATGACCATGATCATGAATGTGAATGTGGTCATCATCACGATCATGAACATCATCACCATGATGGAGAAAGCACATTATACTTTGATGAAGAAGATATGCATGATGATGATGAAGTATTCAATAGTATTGGTATTGAAACAGCACATCCATTTACTAAAGAAGAACTTGATGATAAGTTAAAGACTTTAAGTACTGATGAATCTTTAGGTCATATTCTTCGTTCTAAGGGTATTGTGAAGGGTACTGATGGTAAGTGGTTTGAGTTTGACTTTGTAAGTGGTGATTATGAAATCCGTGAATGTACACCAGATGTTGGTGGAAGAATGTGTGTGATTGGTGAAAAGCTTGATGCACATAAAATCTATGATTTAATGAAAGGTTAATGTATGGATAATTTAGAAACAAGAATTTATCTATTTACTGGCTTTTTAGAAAGTGGTAAAACAACATTTATCAACGATACAATTATTAATACTGACTTCTGTGATTATGAGACATCTGTGCTTATTGTGACAGAAGAAGGTGAAGTAGAATATAATGAAGCTGCAATTAAGGAACATAACTGTGAAATTGTTTATGTAGAGAATGAAGAAGACTTGAGTGCCGATTTCTTTAAGGATTTAAAGGAAAAATATCATCCTACACAGGTTCTTGTAGAATTTAATGGTATGTGGAATGTAGATCAGTTTGTAGAATCAAAATTCCCTGAAAACTGGGATGTTGTACAGATTCTAACTACTATCAATGCCTCTACTTTCCAGCTTTATGTGAATAACATGCGTGCACTCTTATTCCAACATTGTGCTAAGAGTGATTTAGTCATCTTTAACCGTATTGAAGATGGTATGAAGAAGTCTACTTTAAGAAACAACATCAAGGCAATGAATCCTGTATGTCAGATCATCTATGAAAATAAAGATGGTTCTGTAAATACTATGCAGGATGATGAATTACCATATGATTATACACAAGATCATTTAGAAGTTGCTGATCATGATTTTGGTATCTTCTGTTATGATGCGATGGAACATCCAGAACGTTATGATCAAAAGACAATTAAAATAAAAGGTAAATTCATAGGTCGTGATAAAGTGATTCCTAATGGTTTTATTCTTGGTCGTTATGCAATGGTATGTTGTGAACAGGATACTTCATTAATTGGTATGCTTTGTGTAAGTGAATATGCGTCTAAATTCATACCTAATGAATGGCTTCTATTAGAAGGTCATACACATATTGAATATGATCCATCTATGAATGCGAATATCTGTGTTCTTGATGTAGATCATGTTGAAGGGGCTAAACCTTTAGACAACGAATATGTCACATTTGATTAATCCAGGATATTTTCCTGGATTTTTTCGTATTATAAAACTAGATATTGCGTATAGTAAATAGTACTACTTCACACATTCCATGTATTTAACTAAAGTTATTAATTCTATTCCCAAAAGACCATAAAAATCATTTAAATGCGTCATAAAAAATCAATCATGTAAGCCTCTAAATTATAGAGCATCCTAACATAATTTATTATGCACCATTGTTTTAGGAATGTATTTTTTAGAACTATGTAATAGTTCTTTAGGAGCAGTTCATAAACCATGTTATTTTCAAATGCTTTTTAGCGGTAATAGAAAAGGTGTCTGCCATTTTATAGCAAACACCCTTTCTTAATGACACGAAGGTATTAGTTTTCTTTATCTTAATACCATTGCCTATTTCACTTAAGGAAGCATATCATGAGTATCATTATGATATTTTTGCTGCGTAATATTATCGTCTAAAGCAACAATTCACTTAAAAAGAATGATTTCATTTAATACATAAGTTGAATTCTAGAATTACTTATGCTTATTTAAGATTAAAAAACCAAATATGATAATAAGCGCAATAATAACAATGCAACATGCAAAAATAAAATCAAGGATAACAATATGATTAATTCCTGGTTGAGATAAATAAGAATTACTAAGCAATGAATCAATAATATAAACCATTAGATAGGCTAAAAGAATTGAGACAATAAATTTTATAATCATTTTATTTTTCATTGTACTATTTCCTCCCGTTAAAAACTTTTTCATTTGTGTTGTTCATATAATGTTTAATTTTGTATACACTGGTTATATCTAAAAAATAAATTTTCATGTCATTTAATCAAAATACTATTTATCAATTAATAACCATAGTAATAGAGTGATTGCTCCAAGAAAACACAAAAAGGAATTTAAAATTTCTGTATTTTCAATTAATAAATCAGCAGTAATTATCCTTTTTTATAATGCTCTTTATTTATAAATTTTATAAAATCTATAAAATCTAGATTCGTCTCAGGATATAAACTGAAAATGTTATATGGATCCTCAATTAATAAATTTGAACTTTTAAGTATTTCTATAAATGAAAGTATATCTTTATTTTTTGTTGAGTTATACGTAACTGGAATATCATAACTTGTATTGTTATTTGTTAATACCTCCATAGTAATTTGTGCACTATCAAATCGAACTCCTGTAGTAAGCCCATAGCATATCTTAATTTTTTTATATCCGAGTATTTAATTAATAATTGCCGGGGGTTTTTTACAATTTTTTCGTACAAACTTAGCGATTGGTAATATATAATTTCTTTTTTACGATTATCGATTAAACATCCATGTTTTTTTGTACCCATTAATATATATTCAATCATAACCACACCTCCTTGTTTAAAAAATAGAAAATCACCAATGAAGACATTACATTATATCTATACTTCTATTATATATTTTTTTGTTAAATACCTAATTATATATATGAAATGCAAAAATAGTGCACAGAATACATATATCTTTTCTGTTTCCTCCCGTTAAAAATAGTTAGTACTTATAATTTTATTGTAATATATTTATATAGAATATTATAGACTTTTAATCTTCAGTCTTTTTCACATAATCATTTAAATGAATACCATTTTTTAAAGCTTCTATGACATGATCTTTATCAATCACATTTTCTACCTTTTCATCTAAAATCATTCCAATAAAGCGGGCATCATCATCAATTGTAAAAGGCCAATAGAAATAGAAATGATTCCCATCTTTAAATTCAAAGCGATAATCAAGAACATACCAATCTCTAGCAATCGGTGTTCCATAATTTTCATAACGATGTTTTAAAAGAAGTTCTACACTTTGAATATCTTCATATTTATATTCCTTTATAAATTTATCTTCTTTACCCAATAAAACAGAATAAAAATATTTTACATTATCTATATAACCTTTAAATTGATAATAACGAATACGATCATTTAAAAACTCTACCGATTGATTTCTTGTTTGGTCAAGTGGTAATCTTAACCATAATTGTGAAAACTGGAAATCAGCAGCAATAAAACCATTTGTAAATACAAATGAAATCACTAATACTGAAAGTACTCTTGTTAAAACATCTTGCTCATTTACAGTACTAAAGAATAAAACAATTAAAAATGTAGGAATAAATTTATATAAGAATTTTTTTATTGCGAGTTTCTTTGTAAGTCTTCTTGGCTATAACTACGATAACCATTGTCATCTCTTTGTGGTGTAACGATTCCTTCCTTTTCATAATAGAAAATGGTATGTTTTGAGATTCCTAATTCTTTTTCTAATTCGTGTGTTTTCATAAATAACACCCCTTCCTTAACTTTATCTAACACTATAGAGTTACTTTATAGTCAAGGTTTTTTATCAAATTTTAAATGAACTGTAAGAAATCCTGGCTGATTTTTGTTTTCTTGAACATAAATCCAGTGATTTTTTAAAGAACCATTTATGATTTCTAAAATCTTATCTGTAGGCTAACTTTTACCATCTTGTCTAAGTTCTAACCCACACCATGTACATCCACCAACACCATGAATTGAGTATTCTATATTATTTTCTTTACGTAATTGATTGATTTCTAGAATCATATTAAAATCTACAACATTATTCACAAAAACAACCCTTTACTTTATTATAAACACATTTTATAAATATTTAAACAATCTTCTTGGGTCAATGGTCGATAAGCTCTTGGTAAAGAGTCTTGACCATGACAAGCCTTAACCTTTAATTCGTCAAATTTTTCATCTGTAATATTCATTTCACTAAGTGTTGTAGGTAAATGAAGTTCATCTTTAATGAAGTTTTGTAAAGCTTCAATTCCTGCTTTTGCATTATCTTGATCATTACCTTGATCTTGAATACCCATCACATTTAAACCAAAACGAGCAAAGTCTCCAGCCACAGTTTCATCTTTGTTTAATAAATAAGTCATCCATTTAGGAGTAATGATTGCAAGGGCTAAACCATGCGTCATCACCTCTTTTTATTTTACCTTATTTTATTCATTCTTAATAACAAAATTTGTTATAATTTAGATGGAGGAAATTTTATGAAGAACAGTATCAAGAAGTATCTTAAAAACAGTCTTGTAGTAAAATTTTTCATTTGGTTTATTTCATCACTTTTCGCTTTAGTTTGTGTCGAACAAATAGTGTATATTATATCACCTTATGATACAAACATTAGGTCCTATGGCTTAGTGATTATTGGACTGATTATTATCTTTGGTCTTCTAATCCTTAAAAAACTGGATGACTTAAAACACAAATAATATTCTTAAGAAAGGGGAGCTTTCCCCTTTTTTATTGATTTAATGGCTATTTTTTCGTATAATAGGCAAGGTTATCGAGGTGATGTTATGAAAGATTTTTGGTATGAATGTAAACACGTATGTAAACAGACAGGCGCAAGATATGGGATTCTTCATACACCACATGGTGATGTAGAAACACCTATGTTCATGCCTGTAGGAACACTGGCAACAGTAAAAGGTATTTCTCCTGAACAGCTTAAAGAAATGGGCTCTCAGGTTGTACTTGCGAATACTTATCATTTATGGTTAAGACCAGGAAGTGATATTGTAAGAGATGCAGGCGGGCTTCATCAGTTCATGAACTATGATGGACCTATTCTAACAGACTCTGGAGGATTCCAGGTATTCTCATTAGGTAAGACACGTAAGATTGAAGAAGAAGGTGTTACCTTCAAGAGTATTGTGGATGGTTCTAAGCTATTCTTATCTCCTGAAAAGTCTATCGCAATTCAGGAAGATTTAGGGGCTGATATTATTATGAGTTTTGATGAATGTGCACCTTATCCATGTACTCATGATTATATGAAGAACTCTGTAGAAAGAACATTAAGATGGGCTAAGAGAGGTCAGGAAGCACATAAGAGAGAAGACCAGGCTTTATTTGGTATTGTCCAGGGTGGTGAGTTTGCGGATTTACGTGAACTAAGTGCTAAGACTTTAGTTGATATGGATTTTCCTGGTTATTCTATTGGTGGTACTTCTGTAGGTGAACCTAAACCAATCATGTATAAAATGATTGAAGATAGTGTTAAGTGGTTACCTGAAAATAAGCCTAGATATTTAATGGGTGTAGGTAATCCTATTGATTTAATTGAAGGTGCTATGAGAGGTATTGATATGTTTGACTGTGTACTTCCTACACGTGTCGCAAGACATGGTGCACTTATGACACATCATGGACGTATGAATATCAATAATGAAAAGTATAAACGTGACTTTACTCCTATTGATGATAAGTGCCATTGTTATGCATGTAGAAATTATACAAGAGCTTATTTAAGACATCTTCACAAGTGTGATGAAATCTTTGGTAAGTCTTTATTATCTATTCACAATGTTGCATTCTTATTAGATCTTGCAGCAGATATTAGAAAAGCAATTCAAGAAGACCGTTTAGCTGATTTTAAGGAAGAATTCTTAGAACAGTATGGTCGTGATGTTTATGAAAGGGCGTTTTAGTTTTATGGATATTGAATTATTTGATTATGATCTTCCAGAAGAATTAATTGCACAGACACCATTAAAGAAACGTGATACTTCACGTTTAATGGTTCTAGATAAAGAAACAGGAGATGTTGAACATAAACATTTCTATGATATTCTAGATTATCTAAAGCCTGGTGATGTGATTGTAAGAAATAATACAAAGGTTATTCCAGCACGTCTTTATGGTCTTAAGGAAGAAACAGGTGGACATGTAGAAGTTCTTTTATTAAAGGATCTTCATGATGATTTATGGGAATGTTTAGTAGGTAATGCGAAGATTGTAAAGCTTGGTACTGTGATTACTTTTGGTGATGGTCGTTTAAAGGCTCAGTGTACTGAAATCAGAGAAGAAGGTATTCGTATCTTCAAGATGATTTATGATGGAATCTTCTATGAAATTCTAGATCAGTTAGGTATTATGCCTTTACCACCATATATTAAAGAAAAGTTAAATGATCCTGATCGTTATCAGACAGTCTATGCAAAGGTAGAAGGTAGTGCTGCTGCCCCTACTGCAGGCTTACATTTTACTGAAGAATTACTTCAAAAAGTAAGAGAAAAAGGGGTTGAAATCCTAGATGTGACTTTACATGTTGGTTTAGGTACATTTAGACCTGTTAAGGTAGAAAATGTATTAGAACATCATATGCATAGTGAATATTATGAAATTAGTGAAGAAGTAGCTGAAAAATTAAATCAGGCTAAAAAAGAAGGTAGACGTATTATTGCGGTGGGTACTACTTCTTGTCGTACACTAGAAGCCAACCATTCTAAATATGGATGCTTCAAAGCAGCACATGAAAATACAAATATCTTTATTTATCCTGGTTATACATTTACTGGTATCGATGCATTGATCACAAACTTCCATCTTCCTAAATCTACATTAGTGATGCTTGTAAGTGCTCTTGCAGGTAGAGAACATATCTTAAATGCCTATAAGATTGCAGTGAATGAGAAGTATCGTTTCTTCTCATTTGGTGATGCAATGTTTATCCACTAATGAAACAGAATTATCGTTTGGTGATGTTGGAGACTCTTAAACATTTAGAAGGACGTCCAAAGTTATTGCTTCATGCATGCTGTGGTCCCTGTTCTTCTAATGTAATTAAAGAGTTATGTCAGTACTTTGATATTACTATTTATTATACAAATAGTAATATCTATCCTGCTGATGAGTATCATCGTCGTGAATCTGAGTTAGAAAGATTTGTGAAAGAGTTCAATGAGTTAGAGAACCAGAATGTACAAGTGGTAGAAGATACCTATGATCCTGAAGAATATTTAACGCATATTGCGCCATATAAGGATACTGGAGAAAAGGGCTACCGCTGTTATGTGTGTTATAAAGTAAGAATGGAGAAAGCAAGAGATTATGCTAGAATGCATGGTTTTGATTATTGGACAACTGTGTTGTCTGTTTCTCCTCATAAGAATAGCCAATGGATCAATGAGATTGGTGATGATTTAGATCTAGAAACACCAAAATTCCTTCATAGTGATTTTAAGAAAGATAATGGTTATTTAAAATCAACACGTATGAGTGATGAATATCATATGTATAGACAGAACTACTGTGGCTGTGTTTATAGCTATCAGGAGATGCTGGAAAGAGAAAAAACAGACCTCTAATGAGATCTGTTTTTTAAGTTATCTAAGAATAGTTTAATCTTCTCAGTCGCAATTTTTAATTCTTCTAGTGAGTATGCATAAGAGACACGGATAAATCCTTCTCCAGCATCACCAAAGGCTGTACCTGGTACACAGGCTACCTTCTGATCATTTAATAGTTCTTCACAGAATTCTTCAGATGTAAGTCCTGTAGAACGGATACATGGGAATACATAGAAAGCACCCATTGGGTTAAATGTATGAAGTCCCATATCATTAAATGTTTTTACAAGGAAGTTTCTACGTGAGAGATAAGAGGCTCTCATTTCTTCTACTTCTTTATCACAATGTCTCAGTCCATCTATTGCACCATATTGTGCACCAGTAGGTGCTGACATGATAATATACTGATGAATCTTACACATTGCCTTAGAGAGTACTGGGTTTGCAAGGACATAGCCTAATCTCCAGCCTGTCATAGCATAAGCTTTAGAGAAACCATTGATGACAACAATCTGATCTCTGATTTCTGGGAATGAAGCTAATGTGCAGAATGGTTCTTCATAACTTAATTCTGCATAGATTTCATCTGATATAACGATAATACCTGATTCTTTAATAATAGGTACAAGTTTCTCATAGTCTTCTCTTGTCATTGCCCCACCTGTTGGATTTGATGGGAAGTTGATCAACATGACCTTTGTCTTTGGTGTAATAGCTGCTTTAAGCTTTTCAGGTGTTAATTTGAATTCATCTTTTTCTTCTAGGTGAATTCTTACAGGTACTCCTCCTGAAAGAATAACACTTGGTTCATAAGCCACATATCCTGGGTCTAAGATAATCATTTCATCACCTGGATTCATTAAGGCTCTTACTGCGATATCGATACCTTCTGAACCACCTACAGTCACAATGATTTCCTTTTCAGGATCATAATGTACACCAAAACGACGATAATAATAATTACTAATTTCCTGACGTAATTCTAATAAACCTCTATTGGCTGTATAGAAAGTACGTCCTTTTTCAATTGAATAGATTGCAGCTTCTCTAATCTTCCAAGGTGTCGCAAAATCAGGTTCCCCTACACCTAATGAAATAACACCTTCCATCTGGTTCGCAAGATCAAAGAACTTACGAATACCACTTGGCTTAATAGTTTGTGCTGCAGTACTTAATTTCTTCTCATAATCCATTTTATGGAGTCACCACCAGTCGCGTATTTTTACCATCTTCATCATCTACTAGGACATGTCCATCTGTCTTATATGGCTTTAACACAAATGTTGTTTTTGTTCCTGTAACACCTGGAATACATGCTAATTTAGATGCAACAAAGTGCGCGACTTCCTGCATAGTACGACCCTTTACAATGCACATAAAATCATAATCACCTGATAATAAATACATTGTTTCAATTTCTTCGTACTTATAAATGTGTGATGCAATACGATCATAACCATATTCTCTTTCAGGAATAGCATTAATCTCAATCATCGCAGTCACAAGTTCAGTATTTGTCTTGTCCCAGTTGACAATAGTATGGTAACCACAAATAATCTTCTCTTTTTCTAGTCTATTTAATCTTTCTACAATGCTGTCTTTAGATTCTGCTAGCGCGGCGGCTAGGTCAGAAACCTTATATCTTGCATTTTTCTGTAATAATTGAATTAAAAGACCATCACTCATAGATAAAAGTTCCTTATTATCCAACCTTTTGTCCTCCTTTGACTATTGTACAATTATTTTATAATAATGAAACTCATTAGTAAATAGAGAATAATTGTGATAAAATATTTTCATATGGAGGTGTCCTATGAAAACGTTTTATGTTGCAAGCTACGGTAAAGGTAACGATAAAGGAATCTATATTGTTTCTTTTAATGAAGAAACATTGGAATTAAAGAAAATACAACAGATATTAACTCAAGATTTTCCATCATATCTGATTGCAAGAAATAAAGAACTTTATGTATCTTATAAGAATGCGAGATCTAATAATGAAGGTGGAGGATTAGGAAGTTTTAGTATTCATAAGAATGAATTGATTCTTAATAATAACTATTCTTCTTCTGGTAGAAGTTATACACATTTATGTATCTCTGATGATAATAAGTATATCTTTGCGGCAAACTATCATGTTGGTGCAACAGCTGCTTATAAACTAGAAAATTATCGTATTGATCATAAAATTGGTGCTGTGAGACATACTGGTATGGGTCCTGATTTATTAAAGAGACAAACTGCACCTCATGTACATAATGTTGGTTTTACACCTGACAGACGTTTCTTATATGCTGTAGATTTAGGTGCTGATAAGATTGTGATGTACAATTATAAAGATGGTATTCTTAAAGAGAATACAGATTATACAGTAAATGTTGTACCTGGTTCTGGTCCTAGACATTTGATTTTCTCACAGGATGGGCGTTATGGTTATCTCATTAATGAGATTGCGAATAAGATTATGGTCTTTAAGTATAATGAGGGTCGTATGAGTTTAGTTCAGGCCATTCATTGTGTTCCACGTCATTTCAAGGGATTTAATGCAGCTGCCGCAATTCATCTCACAAAGAGTGGAGAACATCTACTTATTTCTAATAGAGGTCATAATTCTATTGCCTTATATAGAGTCAATAAAGAGAATGGTAAGATCTCCTTACTTTATATGGTACATACTGGTAAAGAACCTAGAGACTTCAATATTATTGATGATAAGTATGTTATTGTAGGTGCACAGGAAGATAATAAGCTTCAGGTACTTACTTTTGATGAAGAGAATGAAAAGCTATTGATGACAGATTCTGAATTAGAGATTCCTGCACCTGTATGCGTATGTGTTGAAGATTGAGCTTAGCTCAATCTTTTTTATTATATCATTAAGTAATTTAAAGATTCTTTGAGAATAAATATATAGGAGGGCCCTTATGGAAGAATTGATGAAAAATTTATATTTATTCTTAACAGAAGCAGAGAGAGGTGATGTATTAAGAATACATGTGACTGAAACAAATGAATGTTATGAATTTAGTTATGATGAAGTTATGGATATTGTATTCCATAATAGAATTCCAGAAAGATTTAAAAAAGAAGTAGGTCCTAGTAATTAGGATCTACTTCTTTACTTTTAGAGTAATGATGACTTCGTCATCTGTTTCATCGATGTTTTCTTCTACATCAGTTCCTGCATCAGTAACCATCTTTACTGCCTGATTAATTGTGTTGATTGCGATTTTAACACTTCTAGAGAATTTACGTACACGTGGTTTTTCTTTTTTAGGTGTTAATAGTTTCGCAATTCTTTTTTCTGTTTCATCGACAGTCAAGTTCTGTTCAAGAATCTCCTTCAACATATTATTTTGTTGTGCTGTATCTTCTAGTTTTAATAAAGCACGGGCATGTCTTTCAGAGATTTCTTTTTTCTTAACTGATTCCTGTACTGTCATAGGAAGCTTTAAGAGTCTAAGTTTATTGGCCACTGTAGACTGCTTCTTACCTACTTTTTCAGCGAGCTGGGCTTGTGTTAAACCCTGTGTATCTAGAATCTGCTGGTAAGCTAAGGCTTCTTCTATTGCTGAAAGATTTTCTCTTTGAATATTTTCTACTAATGCGGCATTGGCTGTCTGATTGTCATCGAGTTCCTGAATGATACATGGCACTTCTGTAATACCTGCTAGTTTGCAGGCACGGTATCTTCTTTCCCCTACTACAATCTGATATTTACCTTCATATTCTCTGACTACGATAGGCTGTAAGAGACCATTCTGCATAATAGATTCAGCGAGTTCCTGGATCTTCTCATCTTCAAAATGAGTACGTGGCTGTTCCTTGTTGGCAACAATATCATTGATGTCTAAGAAACAATAAGCATCTTTAATAACGTTCCTTTTCTTTCTATAAAGGCTTTTTCTTAATTTGTCCATAGTTTCTTGGGTACTTTGCAGGTGTTGATTTCACTTTCTTGATCACGATGTTATGACGATGATCATTCTGATCACTTAAAGTAAAAGTAAAATCATCCATCACTTCTCCTCCAAGTACCTTTATGCCTCCCTTCGCATCTTTTAATTCTTCAGGGGCTTTGAGTCCTTTTAATGAAAGGAAGTAACCATCTTTCTTCACTAATGGGAGACAAAGTTCATCTAAGATATTTAATCTTGCAACTGCACGTGCCATGACAATATCAAATGATTCACGATGATCTTTACAGAAATCTTCAGCACGTGATGCAACTGCTTGAATATGATCTAATTCTAATTCTTTAAATAAATGATTCAAGAATGTGATTCTCTTATTCAAAGAATCTACAATAGTGACATTTAATTCTGGATAAACGATTTTAAGTGGAACTGAAGGGAATCCAGCACCTGCACCTACATCACAGATTGTTTGATTAGAGAATGGGAAATCAAACGCAATTGTAAGAGAATCATAGAAGTGTTTTAAATAAACACCTTCACGATCTGTAATAGCGGTTAAGTTCATCTTCTCATTCCATTCTACAAGTATTTCATAATACTTTTCAAACTGTTTGATCTGTTTTTCTGAAAGCACAATGCCTTTTTCTTCTAAGCTCACAATAAATTCTTGTTGTGTCATATTAATCTCCGTATTGTGTTTTTAAGTGAATAAGTAAAACAGAAATATCTGCAGGATTAATACCAGAAATACGTGTTGCCTGACCAATAGTCACTGGTCTGACCTTCTTTAGTTTCTGTCTTGCTTCTAATGATAAGTTTAATACATCATCATAGTCTAAGTCAGCAGGAATCTGTTTTTCTTCCATATTCTTTACTTTTTCTACTTGTCTTAATGTTTTTTCAATATATCCCTTATATTTAATAAGAATAGTGACTCTTCTCATTTCTTCTTCAGTTAAGTCAACATGTTCAATATAAGGTAATAAGTCTTCATAAACTAATTCTGGTCTTTGAAGAATAGCACGGGCAGTTACACCTTCTTTTAAACGTGTTGAGCCCTTTTCTTCTAAGAGGTCATTGATTTCACTCTTAGGTGAGAAATGAATGGTATCTAGACGTTCTATTTCAGCATGGATACGATTCATTTTATCTAGATATGCCTGATAAACATCTTCTTTTACTAAACCTGATTCATAACCATATTTTCTTAGTCTTTCATCCGCATTATCATGTCTCAATAATAATCTATATTCAGCACGACTTGTTAACATACGATAAGGTTCTTTAGTGCCTTTAGTTACTAAGTCATCAATCAATACACCAATATAAGCTTCATCACGCTTTAAGATGAGAGGTTTAGCACCTTTTACCTTCTTAGACGCATTAATACCGGCAATAAGTCCCTGACCTGCTGCTTCTTCATAACCTGAAGTACCATTGATCTGACCTGCAGTAAAGAGGTTCTTTAAGACCTTTGTTTCTAGACTAGGCCATAACTGTAATGGATCAATCGCATCATATTCAATCGCATAGGCATATTTTAAAATAGTACAGTTTTCAAGTCCTGGTAATGAATGTACCATCTTTTCCTGAATATCATGAGGCATAGATGTAGAGAATCCCTGTACATAAATAGTATTCATTTCCTTAGATTCTGGTTCAAGGAAGATCTGATGTCTTTCCTTATCCGCAAACTTAACAACCTTATCTTCAATAGATGGACAATAACGTGGTCCAATACCTTTAATAAGTCCTGAGAACATCGCACATTTATCTAAATTATCTCTAATAAGTTTATGTGTTTCTGCCGTTGTATATGTTAAGTAACATACAGTCTGATCTTCTACTGGTGTGAAATGTGTTGTTTCATATGAGAATGAAAGTTTCGCATCTGTACCAGGCTGTACTGTTGTTTTTGAATAATCAATAGAATTGATTTCCACACGAGGTGGTGTACCTGTCTTTAATCTTTGGATTCTAAATCCATAATCCTTTAACTTGCTTGATAAATATAAGCTTTCCTTCTGTTTATCTGGTCCACTAGGAGTCTTAGAATGACCTACAAGGACTTCAGCCTTTAAATAAGTTCCTGTAGTAAGAATTGTAGTACGAGATTCATAACGTGTACCATCCGCAAGGATAACACCCTTACACTCATCACCTTCTACAATCAAATCCTCGACCATTGCTTCTACAATATCAAGATTTTCTTGTTCCTTTAATACTTTCTGCATATAGCGTGGATAAGCTTTCTTATCTGCCTGTGCACGAAGAGACTGAACACCTGGTCCTTTCGCAGTATTCAACATCTTCATCTGAAGGTAAGTCGCATCTGTAGTTTTACCCATCTGTCCCCCAAGTGCATCTATTTCTCTTACAATAATGCCCTTTGCAGGTCCTCCGATGGATGTATTACAAGGCATGCTTCCTGCATTAGAGAAGTTGCTTGTAATAAGTAATGTTTTATTTCCTGTTCTTGCACCAGCAAGACATGCTTCAATACCTGCATGGCCAGCACCTACAACTATAATATCGTACACTATAAACGACCTTCCTTTCTTATTTAATACGTGTCTATATTAACACATCAATTCGCGTTTGTCATTATACCACAAATGCATTATTATAGCGTAAAATTCAATCAAAAATGTTGGTGGTATGATATAATAAAAACGGTGATGAACGATGAAAGAAAGAGATATTTTAAAGATCTATAATAATTATTGTGTTATTGGGATGAGTCCTGATCCTGATAAGTACAGTTATCAAATATATCAGTGCTTAAAGAATGCAGGCAAGCATGTGTATGGCATATCTCCTAAATATGACACAATAGACAATGACAAGATGTATACATCTCTGATGGATATAGAGTATCCTGTAGATGTTGTTGTTTTTGTCGTCAATAAAACAATTGGTATGACTTATATCAGAGAGATGAGAGAGCTTGGTATTAAGTATGCCTGGATGCAGCCAGGAACTTATGATGAAGATTTACTTCATGCTTTTCATGACCAGGGAATAGAAACAATAGAAAATTGTGTATTACAGGTCATGAATAGTTAAATCAAATATAGATTCATGTAATGGGAAGGTGATATCGACTTGGATATCATCTTTTTTAGTATCCTTTAAATCTACTGTACCTAATGTTTCTTTTCTATCTGATATCACTTGATAACCAAAATCATATTGTTGTGATAAAGAGAAACCAATAGAACTCATAATCACAGGATCACCATGTAATTGAATCATCTGCTCTGTCTGTAATCTAAAGAAGTTCTGATAAGGAATCTGGTCAATGCCAGTTTCTAATGCCTGTTCAACAGCCATAAAGAAATAAGAAGAGAACTTACCATATGGGAACCCTACAACATAAGGTGTGCCATACTTCTCTTTTAATAGTTCTGCAATCTTTAATCCTTTCACTGATACTACAATATTTACATCTGCATAACCGGCCATATCCAATGATGTATCATGATATAAGAACGTTGTAAGGACATTGTATTTCTGTTCAGTAAAGTAATCCTTTAATATTTCATAGACATCTTCATCAAATAAATCAGGTGTTAAACCTAATAGATTAATAGAAGTCACCGGCATCTGTAAGTTATATTGGATATCTGGTAATTCTTCTACTAATGTGCATAATTCTTCTTCTGTATAATTCATATATGTACCTCATTTTTTCTTCATTATATCATAGTTTTTAGTTTGCACGAACTAACTCTTAGAGTATAATGTGGTTAGATAAATCTAACATAGGAGGAGATGTTATGAACTTTTTAGAGATTAAAAATTTAAAGAAATCTTTTGGACAGGGAGAGAGTCATATAGATGTATTAAAGGGGATTGATATGACTATTAATAAAGGGGAATTCTGTGTATTGCTTGGTCCTTCAGGTTCTGGTAAATCTACACTACTTAATATTATTGGGGGTATTGATAGTTTAGATGAGGGAGAACTTATTATTAATAAACATCGTTTAAAGACAATGAAAGAGAAGGAATTAAGTCAATATAGACGTGATCATCTAGGTTATATATTCCAGATGTATAATTTAATTCCTAACTTAACAGTAAGAGAGAATATTGAAGTAGGTGCTTATTTAAGCAAGAAGCCTTTGAATATTGATGATTTATTACATACACTTGGTTTATATGAACATCAGAATAAACTACCTAATCAATTATCAGGTGGACAACAACAGCGTACTGCGATTGGACGTGCAGTCGTAAAGAATCCAGATATACTTCTTTGTGATGAACCGACTGGTGCACTCGATTATCGTACATCACAGGATATATTACAGTTAATCTGTGATATTAATGAGAGATTCGGGAATACAATCATCATGGTCACACATAATGAAGCTATTAAGTATATTGCGAATCATATCTTTGTATTGCATGATGGAAGAATTAAAGAAGACTATATGAATACAGATCGTAAACGAGTAAATGAGGTGGATTGGTAATATGAAGAATCCATTAAATAAGCGTTTTATACGAGAATTAAGAGAAGACTGGAGTAAGTATCTTGTCATCTTCTTATTGATGACAGGTATGATTGGTCTTGTATCTGGTTTTATTGTGGCGGATGAGAGTATGATTAAAGCTTATAATGAAAGTTTTGAGAAGTATACGATTGAAGATGGTCACTTTAATGTAGATAAGAAACTAAATAATCAGTCTTTGATCAATATTTCTAAAGCCGGTGTACATCTCTATGATCATTCCTATGTAGAAGAAACATTGATCAACGGAAATAAATTACGTATCTTTGCGACACCACAAAGTGTCAATAAAGTATGTGTCATGGAAGGAAGACTTCCTCAAAACAATAAAGAAATTGCGATAGACCGTATGTATGCCACAAATAATAAAATATCTATTGGAGATACTATTAAGAGTAAGAATCATTCATTAAAAATCTGTGGTTTAGTGGCTTTACCAGATTACTCAGCATTATTTGAGGATAATAGCGATACGATGTTTGATGCAATCAAGTTTGGAGTTGCGGTTGTACAACCTTCTTTATTTAATCAATGGGACAAGGCACATATGACCTATAGCTATTCATGGCTTTATACAAATAAACCAGAGAATGAAGAAAAGAAATCTGAATCATTCTTAAAGGTATTAAATAAAGAAGTGCATCTAGAGGAGTATATTCCTCAATATGAGAACCAGGCCATTCATTTTACTGGTGATGATATGGGTAGTGATGGCGTGATGGTCAGACTTCTCTTATATATCATGATTGTGATTATCGCATTTGTATTTGCGGTGACTATGACTAATACAATCCAGAAAGAAGCCAATGTGATTGGGACATTACTTGCTTCTGGTTATACAAAGAAAGAATTGATCAGTCACTATATGACACTTCCTATTATTGTGACACTTATTAGTGCCTTAATAGGTAATATCCTAGGTTATACCTACTTTAGAATAACTATGGCAAATCTATATTATGCCAGCTATAGTTTAACGACTTATCAAACAGTATGGAGTGCAAGTGCTTTTATTCAAACAACGGTTGTCCCTGTAATACTCATGTTTATTATTAATCTCTTTATATTAAATAGACAGTTATCTTTATCTCCTCTTAAGTTCTTAAGAAGAGATTTAAAGAGACATAAACAGTCCCATGTCATGCCTTTGTCTGCACATATTCCTTTTATTACACGTTTTAGAACACGTATTATTCTTCAAAACAAAGCTCATTATATTGTGATGTTTATTGGTTTAATGTTTGCGAATATGATCTTGTTGTTTGGACTTGCGATGCCAGATATTATTAATTCATATGGAACCAATATTAAACAGAATATGTTTGCGGATTATCAATATATTCTTAAAGTACCAGCAAGCTTGCAATCTAGTGAAAAGAGCTTTTCTAATATGATAGAAGCTTATACTTTCACAAAAGGAATAGAAACAGAAGAAAAGACAGCAGAGAAATTTAGTGCTTATAGCTTAAAGATGGAAGACAATACATTAGATACTGTAACTGTATATGGTGTAAAGAAGAATAGTCGTTATATTTCTATTAATGATGGTGTTTATGTATCAAGTGCTTATGCAGATAAATATAAGATCCATAAAGGTGATATCATTCACTTAAAGACAGAATATACAGATAAGAAGTATACATTAAAGGTCAGTGGTGAATATAACTATCCAGGTGCGATTGCGATATTCATGAATCAGAAAAAAATGAATCAGTTATTTGATTTAGATGATGATTATTTTTCTGGATATTTCTCTAAGAATCCTATTACTGATATGAATGAAAAGTATATAGGTACAACTATTGATTATGATTCATTAAGCAAAGTATCTCGACAATTGAATGTATCAATGGGAGGTATGGCTTATTTACTTTGTGGAATGGCTGTTATCATGTTTATTGTGCTTATTTATATTCTTACAAAAACAATCATTGAAAAGAATGCGCAGTCTATTTCTATGACAAAGATTCTTGGGTATACCAATCATGAAGTAAGTTCTATTTATATAGTGTCGACATCTATTATTGTATCTCTTTTTATTCTTATCACTGTGCCACTAGATTATGCGATATTAAAGCCAATATTTGAAGCAATGATGAAGGAAGAGATGGCTGGATGGATGCCTTTAAATGTAAGTCACATTACTTTCTTAAAGACAATTATTATTGGTTTTATCAGTTATTTCATAGTGATGTTAATTGAGTTTAGAAAGATTAAAAAGATTCCTATGCAGGATGCTTTGAAGAATGTAGAATAGGAGGCACTTTTATGAATAAGACATTAATTGCGATTATATGTTGTATCATGCTTACAGGATGTACAACACAAACAAAGAAAAAAGAAACAAAGAGAATTGTAGATGAAACACCTGTTGTATTAAGGGAAGAAGGTCACAGTGTCAAGGAAGCAGTGAATAAGAGTGAAACAATTACTGTAAAGACAAATACATCAGGAGAAATAAAAAGCACAAAAGCAGAAGTCACTATCCCTTCTATCAGTGAAGGTGATCTTATTAAGGATAAAACTGTGTTAAAGGATGTCAGTAATAAGGGTGATGAGAATATCACTTTAAATAATCATCAATTATTGATAGAGAATAATAAGAATAGTATTCAATATACTGGTACTTTGGATACATCTCTTCCTGTTGGTGTAGATGTCACTTATTATCTAGATGGAGTGAAGGTTACAAATATTAAAGGTAAAACAGGTACCTTAAAAGCTGTATTTAAGTATAAGAATAATACTGAAACACCTTTTGTGGCTACTACTATTATGCTTCTTCCTCAAGAGACAGTCAGTGATATTGAAGTAAAGAATGGAAAAAGCATGTTGATGGATGATTATCAGGCTATTGTTGGATTAGGATGTCCTGGGTATGAACCATTTAAGGATTCTATGGAAGTGACTATGAAGATCAAGAACTTCCAATGTGACTATATGAGTACGGTATTTACTGATGGTATCTTTAAAGATTTAGATTTAAATGATCTCACAAAGACAACGGATCAATTAAATCAATCATCACAGAAACTTGTAGAGGGTTCAGCACAATTATTGGCAGGATGTACAACGTATGGACAATATCTTCATACATATATGTCCAATGTGTCTCAAGTGAGCGATGGAGCCAATGCATTATTAAAAGGCTCTAAACAATATGATGCCTCTACACAGGCACTTATTAAAAACTTAATATCTTCTATGAAGAATCCTACAGAACTCATTCAATCTAAGATTAATAGTATTGATCTCACAGATGAACAGCGTATTGCAGTGAATAAAGCAATCAGTGAAGGTGTTCAGGAAAGTTTAGCACAGAATAAGAAGAGTCTAGAACAACTCTCACAATTACTCTCTCAAAGTCCTGTATCAAAACAATTAGAGACATTATCTTCTAGCTTGTCAGAGTTGAGTCAGGCAGGAAATAAACTTTCTCAACAATACCAGACACTTGTAACTGGTGCAAAAAGCTTATCTGAAGGAATGAGTCTATTTGATCAGAAAGGTATTCAAAAGATCACTAATTTATCTCAAATTAATAAGTTAAAAGAAAAAGACCATTATAGTGGTCTATCAGGAAACAATATCACAAATACTAAATTCATCTTTGAGATGGATATCTAGAACCTTGCATTCGCAAGGTTCTTTTCATTTCTGTCACCTTTAATTTAGTTTATATGATATATATTTTTCATCTTTGAAGAGTTACTGTATTTAAAGATTAGGAGTATGTTAAAATATGAGCATGGAGGTGATATTCATGGATGATTTCTTAAGTGATATTTATACAATACTCTTTGCGAAATGGATTCTATTGCAGGAAGTGCCTGACTTTGAAACAAAAGTGAATGAAGACTATACAGAGATTCATTTCTACAATAAGCATGCTGATATTGAAATTATCTTTAATCCATTGAATATCATAGAGTTTAAAGCTACTAATACACAATCTGGTGAGACTGAATATTATCTACATTTTCAGATGAAAACATTGAATCATGCAATGAAGCTCTTTAGAGAACTCACTCATTATATGAAGCATATTGGTGAATCACCTACGATTAAGATATTGTTATGCTGTAGTGGTGGTTTAACAACCAGCTATTTTGCGATGAAGATGAATGAAGCCTCTCAATTAATGAGTCTTCCTTATATCACAGAAGCAAGTGGTTATAATAATTTATACTATGTAGCACAGGATTATGATGTCGTTCTCTTAGCACCACAGATTTCTTATTTACACGCCAAAGCATGTGATATTCTTAAAGATAAAATTGTCTTAAATGTACCACCTGAAGTATTTGCGAAATATGATGTAAAAGCCATCTTTACACTTGTGAAAGAATCATTAGAGATTAAAAAGAACCAATCTGATCATAAGATTCCCTTACCTGTCATGTTAAATGTAGAGATTAAGCATAAGACATTGGCTCTTTCTTTATTCCGTAATAAACAGGCCGTACATATTGCGTATCGTGTCTATGATAAGAACCTGGAAATATTATTGGATAACGAAATTATTAAGCCTACTATCAATATCCAGGATGTTTATGATGTTATTGATATTGCGCGTCTTCATTATCCTCGTATACGTTATATTGGTATCGCAACACCGGGCATTATTGATGATGGTTATGTTTCTTCTACAAGTCTTGAAGGATGGGAAACACCAGAGTGTTTAGAGAATGTATTAACCCAGCGTTATCATCTTCCTGTATGTATATGTAATGATGTGAATGCAGCGGCAGTAGGCTATTATTCTTCACAGGATAAAGTAAGTTCACTGGCTTTCTTATTCCAGCCAGTCTATGCTCTAAGTGGTGCTGGTATTATTGTGGATAACTGCCTACTACATGGTATGCATAACTTAGTGGGAGAAGTACAATTTCTTCCTTTAGATTTAACAGAAGATAAAATGACACTCAGTATGTCTCCTGAAGGATGTATTGAGGTTGTATCACGTACTCTTGTTTCTATTATCAGTTTATTAAGTCCTGAGGAACTTGTCCTTTATTGCGACTTTATTCCTCATATACTTCCCTTATATGAAGAAATGGCTACTCTTATACCAAAAAAATATATTCCGCCTATTACCAAAGTAGATAACATGCAGGAATATATTCTTCTTGGTGCTATGATATTAAGTACAACACAGAACTAAGAGAGTTCTATATAGTGTTCAATACGATAGTCTATATTCTTTTCATAGTCTCTATTAAAATAACATGCATACAAACAGTCTAATAAGAACTGTAATGAAGCTCTTGAAGAAAAAGATGCAATCTTTTCTTCTGAATCTTCATACGATGCAAAATAGAGATGATAATCAACAAGTTTAGATAATTCACTCTCTTTAGTAGAAGATATAAGAACTGTAGTCACTTTATTCTTTTTCAGTATACGAATGAAGTCTTCTACATGAGGTGTTCTATTGGCATAGGAGATCACGATTGCGAGATCTCCTTTTTTTAATGTTTCAGCCACCTTTGTTTGATAGAAGATCTGTTTTTCTACTATGACATCCTTACCTATTTCTAACATGTTCTGTCTAAAACACTCAGCCATGAAGAAATTACCTATAGAAGGAAATAATGCGATAACATTCGCATCATACATCTTCTGGACAATTTTACCAAACTCATCTAGATTCACTAGGTTTAATGTAGAATGAAGTGTTTGGTCATAGAGATTCAACATTTTAGTCATGATTTCATGGTTTGTGTTATTGATCCTGAAAGGATAATTATAGTCCACTGAAACAAGTTCTTTCTGATATCTTTCACGATCAAAGTGAATATGAGATTTAAATGCCTGTAAACCTGATAATCCAAGCTTATCAATAATACGATAAATAGTAGATACAGATACATAGCTCTTTTTAGAAATATCTGCAGCAGACATATTCATAATATCTTCTGAGTGTTCTACAACATAATCTATAAGTGTTTTTTCACTTTCTGTAAGAGATAATTGTTCGAGCTTATCATAAATGTTCATAAAAAGCCTCCTGATAGACTATATTATACTCTATTTTAATTACTATTTCTTTAACTGGAATACTTTAAGTGCATTCTCTGTTGTCTGTTTTGCGACTTCTTCGTAGCTTAATCCTTTTAGTTCAGCAATCTTTTGGGCAACAAAATAGACATTACCTGGTTCATTCTGTTTTCCTCTATAAGGTGCTGGTGTGAGATAAGGATCATCTGTTTCTACAAGTAGATAGTTTAAATCTACGCCTTCAGCGACTCTTTTAGGAACCTTCGCATTCTTAAAAGTAACAGGACCTGCCAAAGAAATATAATAACCAATCTTAATGAATCTTAAAGCCATCTCATAACTTCCACTATAACAATGCATAATACCCTTTACACCAGACTTAGAAAGAATATCCAATGTATCTTCATAAGCATCTCTGGCATGAATAGTAACAGGTAAAGATAATCTCTTGGCTATTTCTAACTGTTTCTTAAAACAGTCAATCTGTTTTTCTTTAGATGCTTCATCCCAATAGTAATCTAATCCTATTTCACCTACAGCAACAACCTTAGGATCTTTCGCAAGTGCTTCTATTGCCTCTAAATCCTCATCTGTTGTCTCTTTACAATCATTAGGACTAATACCTACTGCAGCATAAATAAAATCATACTCATGCGCTATCTGTACTGCAAGACGTGAAGACTCTAAATCATAACCTACAACAGTAAAGTACTTCACACCTCTATCTATTGCATTCTGAATATATAAATCACGATTTTCAAATAATTGTTCACTATTTAAATGTGTATGTGTATTAAATAACATTTTTCTTATTACCTCGCTTTTAAACAAGTATACATAAAAAAAACAGGGGAATAAACCCCCTATTAGTAATAGGGCTGTCAGTAATGAACAGCCCATCTTGCATCATTTACTGTCCTACTTATAGTTATTTCAGAAGTTAACTTATCAAGCTTAAAATATATTACATATTGATTTTTCCCATAGAATATTCTGTTTATCAAAGAATTGTTTTAATTTTTCGAGATCATTTGATTCCACATTTTTTCTTTCAAAAAATGTTGTATATCCTGCCTTAGTTATAAATAATATAATTTCTTTTGTTTCTATAACTTGTTTAATATCCTTATACATGATTTTACTCTTATTTTGAGTAGATTGTTCAACTGAAATAATTCCATCATTATCAAATATTAAATCGATACTTACCTGATCTGATCCATATTTTTCTTTTTGAAGTTTTATGAATCTTTTCAACATAACTTCTGATTGAACAAAAGGTAATATACACAAAATAACTAATACTAGAGAAGATTTAATAAAATCAAACATATCACCATTAAATACGCTCATCAATGCGGCTAATAATGCTAAGACTGCTCCGCATAGAACAAAGAATTTGTATATAAAATGAAAAAAGAAGAATCTTACTTTTTTTAAATTCGAATAATTTATTATGTTATTTTTAAC
>ENA-OUQP01000616-OUQP01000616.1-human-gut-metagenome-genome-assembly--contig:-NODE-616-length-31329-cov-32.585087_pt1 | contig 31329 bp, 29 predicted proteins | sample MGYA00237951_ERZ548836 | MGnify/ENA primary metagenome ERZ548836 (study PRJEB26490, sample SAMN05194702) | human gut metagenome | biome: terrestrial biome; feature: human-associated habitat; material...
TCCTTTAAATTAGGAACATTCTACGGATTTTTATATTTTCATGAATAATTCAGGTAAAATAATTATCTTGTTTTGTGATAATCAAACATAAACAGGCCGTAGAACATACGTTACAAATAAGTCCAATCCATTGATACATAACATTCTTTTTAATATAAGGAATACTTTCCTTAACTGAAAATAATAATTTTTTATTGATCATAACGCACCTCAGTTAGTTGAAACAAATTGAGTTTACAGTAACTAACTCAAGATGTCAAATCAAAAAAAACAACTAGATTACTCTAGTCGTTAATTTCAGATACTGTAATTGTTTTAATAACCGGCTGCTTACTTTGTGCAATTGTTCCATTATCATCCATTGGATCTGCATCTTCACAAATCTTGTCCACAACCTTCATTCCCTTTGTGACATGTCCAAAGGCAGCATATTGCCCATCTAATGAATCATTGTCTTCTTGCATAATAAAGAATTGTGAACTGGCTGAATCATAATCTGAGCTTCTTGCCATAGAAATAACACCACGCTTGTGTTTAATATTATTTTTTACACCATTATCCTTAAATTCACCCTTAATGGTTTTATCCGATCCTCCCGTACCATTTCCGTTAGGATCACCACCCTGAATCATGAATCCTTCAATAATTCGATGGAATGTCAATCCATCATAAAAGCCGGATTTGGCAAGATCTACAAAGTTTTGTACAGTAATTGGAGCTGTTTTCCCATCCAACTTTAATGTAATTGTTCCATAGTCCTTCACTTCAATCTTTGCGATATAATCCTTTGTCTCTTTTTGACACCCAAACAAAGATATACATAGAACAAACGAACATAAAATCGTTATTAACTTTTTCATTGTTTCCACCTCCATCTTATTTTAACAATACACAAGAAAAGGAGCAAGACTGCCCCTTAGCGATTCGATTTTTCAATCCATTCTTTTGTCTTCATTACCTTATCTGGAAATGTCTTAAAATCTTTTAACTTCCAAGTCCAGTTTTTGTTTGATACTGTTCCAGGTGTATTGATTCTAGCCTCTTCTTTATATCCACAAATATCCCAAATAGGAAGAATTACTGTATCTGCATTACTATCTAACGCAAACTGACACAACATTTCATTAAAGGCACGGCTTGAATAGCCTTGGTTTTTAAAGAAACGACGCAAACTAATACGCTTATTTGAATCATACGTATGATAATCCTCATTGCATGTCGCATTATCATGTGTTCCTGTATATAATACAGAGTTTTTCTTTGCCTTTTTCTTTAATTGTTTAGCTTCCATTCTAAACAATAAAACATCCATTCCTGGAATTCCATAATCTTCCTCAAGTTCAATAACCTCAGGACGAATCAAACCTAAATCTTCTGCCACTAAGACAATGTTTGGGCATGCCTTTAAAATCGCATCCATCAATTTATGAGCAGGGCCCAAGATCCATTTTCCCTCAATGGCAGTAGGACAAGATTCTGGAATCTTCCAATATGTATCAAACGCTCTAAAATGATCGATTCTCACCATGTCGTAACAACGATTCATCCAACTCATACGATTGCACCAGAAAAGATATCCATTTTTTTCCTGCGCATCAAAATCATAAATTGGCATTCCCCAACGTTGCCCAGTTTCACTAAAATAATCTGGTGGACAACCCGCAATATATTCTGGTTTTCCTTCTTCATCCAATAAGAAAGCTTTACGGTTGCACCATACATCCGCACTATCTAAATCTACATAGAATGGCATATCTCCCATGATTTTAAGATTTCTTGCGTGCGCATACATTTGAATTTCATCCAATTGTTTATAAAAAACAAACTGTAAAAATTCAATATAAAAAATCTCATCTTTATAATCATCCAAATCAATATCACGATTTTCTGGCCAGTTCTTATATTCATCTTCCCACTCAAACCATGGAGCCCCATTATAAAAACTCTTAAATAAAGAGTAGGCAGACCAATCCTCTAGCCAAAACGCATCACGCTTAAATGCTTCAAAATCTTCTTTAAATGAATCAAATTCCTTTTTAAAAACTTTAAAGGCCTTTTGAAAATAAGATTCCTTGAATTCACGAATCTTGTCATATTCAACAAAGTCTTTAAACTTATTACAATTCACAATTGAGCTTTGCGTCAACAACCCCATTTCACACAAACGATCCAAGTTAATATAGATAGGATCCCCCGCAAAACTAGAATATGTCTGATATGGAGAATGAGTGGGGCCTGTCATCTGCAAAGGCAAGATTTGCCATATGGTATACCCTGCATCCGCAATAATATCTATCATTCGAATTGTTTTTTGCCCTAAATCACCAATCCCTTGATTTGCAGGGATAGAGAAAACAGGACATAAGATTCCTGCACTTCTATTCATTTTATCACCGTTTTGTAATCCCTTTCATTACTTCTATTTTAACACACTTTCATAAAAAAGAACTATATATTTCAAAAAATTATATAGTTCCTATTCCATAGAGAATAAATCCCTCAATTCTTCCTTGGATAAAGTCGAAATGCCACCATTTGAATTTTCGACAAATATATCACTCATCTCTTTTTTGCGCTTCTGCATCTCATAGATTTTCGCTTCTATTGTGTTCTTCATCAACAACTGATACACTAACACATTCTTTGTCTGACCAATACGATACGCACGATCTGTTGCTTGATTTTGCGCACTCACATTCCACCAAGGATCATAATGAATCACAGCTTGTGCCTTAGTCAGATTTAGTCCAGTTCCACCAGCCTTTAATGAAATTAAGAATACGTCCGAATCATCACTCTGAAAAGCATCTACTTCTTCTTTACGCTTCTTCTTATCAACTGCACCCGTAATCATATGGTATTTGATGCCTCGCTGATTAAACTCTTCGATAAAGGAATCAAAAATACTTGTGAAACTTGAAAACAACAAGACTTTCTTACCATTCTCTTTTAATGTCTCAATCAATTCAAGACACATTGTAAACTTTGTACTCTCACCCTTGTAGTTTTCATATAACATTCTTGGTTCGCAACAAATCTGACGAAGACGCGTCATCATCGCGATGATCAAAATCGAATCCACTTGTTCCAATTCTAATTGTTGCTGAAGCTGCTCATTGACTTGGGCAAGATTTGCAAGATACAACTGCTTTTCCTCCGGACTAAAGTTTAACCACATATCTTTCTCAACCTTATCCGGTAAATCCTTCAACACTTGTTTTTTCGTTCTACGCAAAATAAATGGCGACACCAACTTTTGAAGTTTGGACTGCCTGTCATCATCCCCCATCTGAATGGGTTTCTCAAAATTCTTTGTGAAATAATTCAAACTATATAGATAGCCTGGCAACAAGAAATCAAAGATACTCCATAATTCACTTAAACTGTTCTCAATTGGCGTTCCTGTTAATGCCAAACGATGTTTACTTTTTAAAACCTTTACACTTTGCGCATTCTTTGTCTTAGGATTCTTAATAAACTGTGCCTCATCTAGAACAATATATTCAAATTCCATAGGCATATACAATTCAACGTCCCTACGCAAATAATCATATGTCGTAATATAGAGTTCGTGATTTTCCTGAATAATCTCTTTACGAACTTCTTGCGTTCCCGTAACACAAACAGCGTCCACACCAATCTTAAACTTTTCAATTTCTGACATCCAGTTATACATAAGACTACTTGGACATACAATCAAACTCGGTTTATCCTTTGAAACAAACTGTTCATAAAACACCAATACCTGAATGGTTTTTCCAAGCCCCATATCATCGGCAAGAATTCCATTTAAATTCATGTTTTTCAAATCATACAACCATTGAATGCCCTGCTGCTGATACGTGCGCAATAAAGATTTATACTCATCCTTCAATTGAATCGTTTGTTCTTTCACTTTCATTAATCGATCTGTATATTCTGTAACCGAATCATCATTACGAACATCCAATTCTGAATCCACATCCATTAAATGGAAAGCCTGATATGCTGGTTTTTCAATTGTTTCCTTCTTGAAATCCTTTGTCGTTAAATTCATTGTAGAAGCCAATTCATTCAACTGTTCTAAACCTGTATCTTCCAAATCAATCATTTCACCATTCTTTAACTGATAAAACTTTTTCTTCTTTCGATACGCATTTAAAATGTGCGACAATTCATCTGCGTTCACATCACTATCTAGTTCCATCTTCAATAAATCATTTTGAACATAGACCTTTACACTTAAATTCATACTGCGACGATTCTTTAAACGTTTCAATTCCTCAGACACATACACATCCGCTTGTTTTTGAATCAAAGGAATTCCATAATCCAAAAAATTATATAACGCATCACTTCGACCTTTAAATACAGCCTTATTATCTTCAATCTTGACCGCATAATGCGAAATAATTGCTTCTATACTAGCGATTTGGTTGGAATCTGTATTTGTGAAGAAACTCTTTTTTTGATTATTTTCTAGATAGTTTCCCCATACAATCATATTCGCATTTTCAAGATCTGAATACACACGAATATTCTCAATTACAGTCACATATTTTTCTACATCTACATTCGTTTCTAATTGAATATAATCCATATATGGTTGCAAGCATTGTAAGTAAAAAGCTCTAAATTCACTTTTTTTAATCAACCAACCATCTTCTTGCGAAACATTATACGCAAGTGAAGCTAAAAAGCCATCCGCATCCAATGTATATCGCGTAATATTTTTATAATCCACTACATAGAAATGTTTATTACCAATTAGAAAATTATCATCCAAATCTACATTGAGTTCGAAACAATCATCATATTCAACCAATTTTATAACTAATTTTATATCTTTTTCATCCGTTTTAAATTCGGTATAGTCATTAGGCAAAGATACATTTAAATCAAAGAAATCATCCAGACATTCCGAATAGATTTCCCCGTCTTTTTGCCAATCTTTTGAAAAAGTATATTTCATCAAAAATGAATAAATCTTTTGACTTGGCTCATCCAAATCTTCTGGATTTAAATAAATCTGTGTGTTTTTTCCAAAAGATTCCAATTTCTTTTCAAAAAAGCCTCGCATTAAAGTTTGAATATTCTTTACTGTATATGCACGATTCACTTGAATCTTTAATTTAAATGCCGTCTGATCATAATAATACGAATTTGAAGGATGCAACGTCAAACGAATTCGATTCTCGTTTTCTTTAAAGAAATTGTTAACTTTATCTTCTTGTTTTTCTTTCAGAAAATCAAATGCCGCCTGATTCAAACTATGAATTCTACGACGCTTTCTTTCCAATTCTTCCTGACGATTTTTTTCTTCAATATATTGTTGATACTCCACGCAAAACGGAAAAGTCTGGGGATTGATCGCATTAATGGCACGCACTACACTTACTAAATGCACACACCCTTTATGTGTCTCTTGTGAGCAAGTACAATTTGTAGTTAATATCGTACCATATTCATTCACTCTAAAGTTAATAATTTCCTCATTCCAACGTGTTTGAATAATAGCCTTTACTTCATAATATAAAATCCGATCATGCACTCTTTCAATTGAAATACGCTCAATCTTACCTGCATAATAAGGATCATTTGCCTCATAATATATCCATGAATTTTTAATAAAACGATTTAAAGACTCTTCAAAAATATGCATACGCAACCCACCTAACTTTCTCCTTATTATACCACAAATTTGACTTTCTATTTTTGAGTTGTTAATGTATCAGAAAGAAAGAGGAATAATATGTACACAAAAATTTTTACAACCTTACCACAAGAAGCCAAAAATATTCGTATTGAAGTATTCATGAAAGAACAAGGCTTTGAAAATGAATTTGATGATATTGACACTATTAGTCATCATATCGTTGTCTTTGACGAAGGAAAACCCATCGGAACATGCCGATTCTTCAAAGAAAACAATCACTACACCATTGGAAGGGTGGCTGTATTAAAGGAATATCGGAACCAGCATATTGGTAATTTACTACTTGAAAGTGCCGAAAATGAAATCAAAAAATTAAACGGAGACTTAATTGTAGTACACGCACAAGTTCGTGTCAGCCCATTCTATGAAAAACAAGGCTATATTCAGTTTGGTCAAATCGATGATGATGAAGGAGTCCCACATATGTGAATGAAAAAAAAAATACAGTATTAAGCTACTGTATCCAAAATATCCTTCATCTTTTTTGCGAGTCCCTTTGTCTTTTCAATCGATAAAGAACAAATTGCAACACGAATACCCAAATTTACTTTGACGGTAAAAATGTTGTTTTCCATTAATGCCTCATGGAATTTGTCACGTGTTTCATTATCCATAGATAAAGTTACGAAGAATCCTTCTTTGTAAGGATAATGTTTTAATCCCACTTCCTTCGCTTCTTTGACAAAGATATCTCCACGTTCTTTTAATAAATTTACATAGTGCAATCTTTCTTTATCATACGCATCTTTATGATTGTCTAATACATCTACAAATGTAGCCATAGCTCCATTGTTGATATTTGACCAAGTCGCACGCGCATCCTTTTCAAACACGATCTTTACTTGTCGAACTGCTTCTTTTTCTTGTCCTAACACAATGGCAGCTCCACAACGAAGGCCATAACTTGTCATTGATTTTGATAAACTAAATGCGACAATTACGACAAAATTTTTCTCAATTTGATCAAACTGTGCAAAGTATTCTTTCGCCTTTTCTTGTCTAGAAGAGAAATCAATATACGCAATATCATTCAACAATACTACGGCATGTGTTTTTGAACATTCATTCAAGAAAGAGATCACTTCTTTCCATTCGTCTTCACTCAAAGAATAACCAGTTGGATTGTGACAAGGATCATTGATCACAATGACTAAACGATTTTGTTTTTCCATCACATTTTTACATGCCGATTTAAAAGAGTTTAAATTAAAGTGATCTTCTTCAAATAAACTATACTTTTCCACATTCAAATTGTGCATCTGCGCCATTAGTGCATAAGATCCCCATGCGATTTCTGGCAAGACAACTGTTTGTCCCTCATCCAAACACTCTTGTAAAGTCATACCAACGGCACCGGTTCCTCCAGGTGTTGCGATAACTTCATGTTCTAAGTGTGAATTTCCATTCAATACCCAGTCATATACTTTTTGTCTAAAGTCTGGATTTCCTGTAAAACTAGCTGCATAAGCTGCCAATACTTTATTATCCAAGTTTTTTAATGAACTAAATACACTGTCTAAGGCAACCAAAGTTCCCTCTTCATCATATAAAGAACCAATTGTCGCATCTACAACATTTTCACTTCCCACCTTAGCCTTAGCCTCTTTTGCCTTGGCAACAATTGAGAATACAGTATCTACGATTGGTGTTTGATTGACACTTTCCTTCACAAAATTCATACTTATTTTTCCTCCTTTAAAGTATATGCTCCCAATACTTTTACACTTTCACACACAGACTGTACCTCTCGAATACAATCATTTGCCTTTGACATATCCCCTTCAATTTCGACAAAGAAGAAATACTCAAAAGGTTTATTTTTCATCGGTCTAGACTGAATACTTTCCATATTCAATCCATTCTTGGCAATACAATCAATGATCTTTGCCAAAGCGCCACTCTCATGTTTAACCGATAGAACCATACTAAAGCGATTGCCCTGCATTTGTGGCTTTAATCCAATTACTAAGAATCGCGTTGTGTTAGTCGCATTTTCTTGAATGTTTGTAGCCAACACCTTTAAGCCATACAACTCTGCATTTTCCTTAGCACCAATAGCTGCTTTATGCACATCCTGTTGTGCTGAAATATATTGAGCTGCCATCGCCGTATTTGGATAGGCCACAGTTTGTACATTTAATTCCTTTAAAAATTCTTTAGACTGTGAAAGTGCTTGATCCTTCGAATAGACCCACTCCACATCTTTTAATGTACTGCCCGGAATTCCAAGTAAACATTGTTCAATCTTTTGATCATAAATTGACTGAATATACACTGGATATTCCATTAATAAATCTAAGACTTCTCCAACCAATCCAGAATTCGTATTCTCAAAAGGAATCACACCATATTGTACGTCTGAATGGACAACCATTTGAAAGACTTCCTCAAAACTAGAAACGCCCACTTTTGGATTGGAAGGAAACAACTTCTCGCTCACCATATGCCCAAAGGCACCTTCAACTCCACAATATCCAACTTTATCATGAGACTGCAACGTTCTTTGATAGGCCTTCGATTCTTTCATAATGAACTTTATAAAAGACTCATAATATTCTTTATAATCCGGATTTTGAATAAACTGCAGATTCTTTTCAATTACAACCTGCTCTCTACCCGAATCTAGAATTGGTAAATCATTTTCTATTTTATACGCAATCACATCCTTAACAGCATCCAATCGTGCTTCATACAGCTTGGCCATTTCACGATCGATCGCATCAATTTGTGTACGTGCTTGTTCTAACTTATTCATTAGTTCACCTCATGAATATCATACCATAGTTTTCATATATTTTCTGAAAATGAATGATATAAATCATCTAACGTATAAAGAATAATATTTGAATCCACTGTTGAATTCGATTCTTTTTAAAAATGAATAAACAACATCTTCTTTCAAATCAACAGATGAAATGATGCTCTGGATATATTCATTCTTTGGGATGCGAACTTTGTAGTAATGTTTCATAAAACAGATGGTATCCCATCTAGAAAGACGCACTCCTGTTACAGCACATTTTTGTTTGATACAATCGAAACTATTGTATCTTCGATAATGAAGATGACGCCCATCCTCAAAAAGAACCTTTTCTACTCCCTTATATACAGCTTCAGCTTCTGCCTGTGCCTGATGAGAGTTGATGTAGTTCTTGAATTTCTTTTGTTCTTTGGATACAAACTTACACAAAGAAGTCTTCGTAAGATTATACTCTTTTTGTTTAATACACATGATATTTGACAATTCTTTTTTCTTCTTCTTTTCAGAAGCTGACAGTTCAGATCCTTTCTTTTTAGAAAATTCAGCTTTACCATAAGCCTTGAGTGCATCCACATATTCTGTATCATGAAACAAAGCATTCAAACGGTTTGTAGCATATTGAACTAATTGATTATGCATCTGATTTGCATAGAAAAAAGATTTCGACAAAAAACGTTTCTCAGATCCACTTAGTTCCAATTGAAAACGTACTGTATACATATCGAAAACTCCTTTTTTTGCGATGCATTCTACATATATATTATAACATGGTCCACGTATAGAAACTGTTGAAAAACTGTTACATACGTCATTCATCTCATGACTAAAGTCACGAGAGTTCTGACTTTAACAGTAAATATATTCTCCATCAAAATCTTCGATGGCCTTTTTGATCAATTCTGTTTTTCCGATTCTTCTTCGTCCATATATCAATACAGATTCTTGTCGTTTCGATAAAAATACGCGATTTAAAATCTTAAGCTCATTCTCTCTACCTGCAAACATAAGTCCTCCATTTTTTGTCATTTATTTTTTACTAATCTTTATCTGACTAAAAATAGCACTAAAAAAAATAGAAAGTCAAACGACTTTCTACTTCATAATACTCTCGAATTCATCAATTAAAGAATCAAACAATTCAATCGCATCTTCAATTGGTTTTGGACTTGCCATATCAACCCCAGCCATACGCAATAATTCGACTGGAGACTTTGTACATCCTCCTTTTAAGAAAGATAAGTATGCTTCAATATCGGCTTGTGTTCCATGAAGCAATTTTTGTGATAAAGCCATAGCTGCACTAAATCCTGTCGCATATTGATATACATAAAAATTCATATAGAAATGTGGAATACGAGCCCATTCCATACTGATTTCATCATCTACAATCACATCTTCACCATAATAGAATTTATTTAAATCCGCATAGATCTGATTCAATGCATCACTTGTCAAAACTTCATTGTTTGCGGTTTTTTCATTGATGATTTTTTCAAATTCCGCAAACATACACTGTCTAAACAATGTAGTTCTAAATTGTTCCATAAAGTGATTAATCAAATAAGCCTGGAATTTAGGATCTAAGTTTTGTTTGCGCAAATAATCCATCAATAAAGCTTCATTACAAGTACTGGCAACTTCAGCCACAAATATTTTATAATGACGATCTAATGGAGCCTGATATTTTGTAGACATATAGGAATGCATCGCATGACCCATTTCATGAGCTAAAGTAAATTCTGTATCTAAAGAATCCGCAAAGTTCATCAATACAAATGGGTGTACTCTTTGTCCACTAGAATATGCGCCTGAACGCTTTCCTTCATTTTCATATACATCGATCCAACGCGAATTTAATCCTCTTTCATAAACCTTGGCATATTCTGTTCCATACAATTGAACAGAATGTAAAACATCTTCTTTGGCCTGTTCAAAAGATACAGGAACGTTACATTCATTGACCATAGGTACATATAAATCGTACATGTGAAGTTTATCTTTTTTCATAACTTCTTTACGAACTCGCATATATTTATGTAAAACATGGATATTTTTATGTACCGTTTCAATCAATTGTTCATACACTCTTGGTGAAACATTATTCGCATCGACTGCACATTCTAAACTCGATGCATATTTACGTGCTGTACTATTAAATTTCAACTGATTTGTCTGTCCATTTAAACAAGCAGCTAAAGTATGGATCATAGAACCATAACCTGCATAAAAATTACAATATGCACTCTCTCTTAACACTTCATCTTCCTGCTCTAACATATGGATAAATGTACCTGTAGTTAAAGTGTGCTTATTTCCTTTTGAATCAATCGCATCTTCAAATTTTAAATCCGCATTGTTCAACATTCCAAAAATCGAATAAGGCGTGTCTTGCATCAATGAACTGGATGCCATTAACTTTTCTTCTGTTTGAGACAATACGTGTTCTTTTAAACGACATACTTCTTCTAGATATACACGATATCTTTCTAAGATGGGTTCAGATGCATAAAAAGATTCTAAGTTTTCAATCTGCATGATTTGTACATCACTAAAAGACAGCTTAGTAAAAATATCAACCGCTAACGCATTGGCTTTTCCTTTTAATTCTTGATGATGGGCATCTGCCGTATCTTGATCGGACAACAAAGAAGAATAGCCTAAACAATCATCTAATAGACATGTTAATTTTTCATATCCCTTTAAAAATGATAATAAGTTGGATGCATCATCCAATTTTCCATCGTATACACAAAGCTCATTTTCCAATTCTTTACAAGTATCTAAACAAGCTAGAAATGCTGCTTCATCTTTAAATATATCTTCTGTTTTCCAAGTATTTTCTACCTTTTGTTCATTACGCTTCACAATAAACAACCTCCATTAATACGTCTATTGTAGCACATATTTTCCCTTTTCAAGTCTTACGATTCTTTTATCCTCACAAAGTTTCTTTAACACTCTTTGTAGCTGTCTTCGACTACAATGCAGATTACGACAAGCCACACTGACATTGTCTAGCGTAGGATGTAACTCCATATAGTTCATGACCTTCTCTTCAACACTTTGATTCATAATTTCATTTGTGGATTTATTATGCAGTTTATCAACCAACGAATTCAACAAAAAATGAAGAAATTTCAGATCCTGGTTTAATCTCAATTGATTTTCTTCAATCGATAATGCGATTGTAACAACTTTTGTATTGGCTTGGGCAAAGTATACAGGCTTTTCATGACGAACAAACTCCACATCTCCTAGTACACAAAGTGCATTGGTTTGTGACACAAAAAGCTGTTTTCCATTTGAATCAATGAAATAAATAGACACTTCGCCTTCTACTACAAACTGAATCTCTTTTGTGTCTTTCAATGGATGAATCATCATTTCATCTTTTTCATATTCCATCAAATAAAAGGGATAAGAAGAATCAAAATAGTCTTGTATGTTATGTCGATTTACATATTTCTCTACATTTTTTGAATCATATGCTCGTTTCATAGCTTTATTGTGCCATATGTCACAATCATTTTCAAATAGCTTTGATATACTAGGTAAAGAAAGAAGGTAATATATGAACAATAATGCATTATTTGAAAATACAAGCATCCCTAAAGCCTATTTCACAATGGCTTTACCAGTTGTCTTCAGCATGGTAATTTCTTTAGTATACAACATGGCAGATACATATTTTGTAGCTAAAACAATGAACACAAATCTTGTGGCCGGTGTCTCTTTATGTGCTCCTATCTTTACTTTCATGATCGCATTAGGTGACATCTTTGGCATTGGTGGCAGTTCTGTCATCTCTAGATTGTTTGGTCAACAAATGAATAAAGAAGCTAAGAATGTGAGTGGATTCTGTTTCTATGCCTCCATTCTCTGTGGCATTGTTGTCACAATTTTTATGTTTATTCTAAAAGATCCCATGTTAAATTTTTTAGGTGTTAATAAAGAAACATGGTTATACGCAAATCAATACTACAATATAATTGCGCTAGGCTCCACCTTTATCATTCTTTCTTTAACTCCTAGTAACTTGATTCGTACGGAAGGATTGGCAACCCTATCTATGGTTGGAACTGTCTTGGGGTCGATTCTAAACATCATTTTAGATCCCATCTTTATCTTTGGATTCCATATGGGCGCACAAGGTGCTGCCTTGGCATCTGTAATTGGATATATCCTATCTGATTTCCTTTTGATCTATTTCACAAAGACAAAGGCAAATCGTCTAAGTGTTTCCTTTAAAGATTGTCATGTAGAAAAAAAAGAGTTTTTAGATATCTTCACCATTGGAATTCCTGCTTCTATCACAAATTTAATGTCGAGTATTGGTGTAGCTTTGACAAATCGTTATTTAGTTGTGTTCGGCAATGAAAATGTTGCCGCAATGGGAATCGCCCTAAAAGTGAATATGATCCTGTTATTGATCATGGTTGGTTTTGCGTTTGGGGCACAACCACTTTTAGGATTTAATTATGGAGCCAAAAACACAGAACGCCTACGTGCATTCATTAAGTTTGACATTTTTATCGAAGTCACATTTGCACTCATTACTGCCGTTATCCTAAGTGTTTTTGCTCCGTATATCATCCAATCCTTTATGAATGATGCACACATTATTCAAACGGGAAGCCTTATGTTAAGACTACTTGTTCTATCTAGTCCGTGTGTAGGTATAATCTTAGTCTTTACAACTCTATTTCAATCGGAAGGAAAAGCACTTCCTGCTTTAATTTTATCCATTTCTAGACAAGGTGTTATTTACGCAATCTGCATTGTCATATTATCTAAATTATTTACCTTCCATGGAATCTTGATTTCTCAGGCTACAGCCGATGTAGTAACGGCTATAATCGCGATTCTAATTTACTCAAAACAAAAGACTGTAACAAGATAAATTTGCTTTGTTACAGTCTTTTCCACATTATTTAATACTATCAACTAATTTTTTTACCAACTCTACGTCCACTACATCATAGTCATTTTCATGTGGACTTTCTAAGTAACTATATGAAACACCATTTTTTGTTGTGGTTGTATCTGCTTTATAATTCTTACAAGATGAATGCACCTGATATACGCCTGTATAATTCATCATCATTTTTGCGTTTTCTGCATTCATTCCACTGCCAGGAAGAATCTGAATCTTATCACCATATTGATTATTCAATACTTTAATTAAATCAATACCTTCCATAGCTTTTGATTTTTGTCCACTTGTAAGTACGCGATCCGCTCCTAAATCAATCAATGTTTCAATGGCTTCAAATGCATCTGGCGTTACATCAAAAGCTCTGTGGAATACAGCTTCCTTATTGTATGAATGAATCAAGTCGATCATTCTTTTTGTGTCCTCTTCACAAATTGTGCCATCCTCATTTAAAAAACCAAACGCAATTCCATCAGCACCATGATCCAAAAGAATCTTGGCATCTTCAAACATAATTTCTATATCTTCTTTTTCATAACAGAAACCAGCAGCACGCACACGTACCATGCAAATAACTGTTAAGTCTGTTTCTTGTTTTACACGAACTAGACTTGCGACACTTGGTGTTAAGCCACCAACACTTAACGCACTATTTAATTCAACCCTCTTTGCACTACCCTGATATGCAGCTATACAATCTTGATAACTACCTGCACATACTTCAATCATTCTCTCCATTAGCCAACCTCACTATACTTAATGCGTATATTTTCGCATTTAAAATCAAATCACTACGATCCATCCATTCATTCGGATTGTGCCCAATGCCCTTTTGCCCAGGAAAACTAGGTCCAAAAGGAACTATATTTGGCATGATCTTCGCATAAGTTCCACCCGTAGTTGTAACTGGCGTACCATCCATGCCTGTTACCTTTTCATAAGTCGCCTTTAATGTTTGACATAAGAATCCATTTTTATCAAAATAAACAGGATCATAATTATGTATACATTCTACTTGCAGTCCTTTGCTTAATTTAGATTTGATTGTCATCTCTATTGTATCATTACTAATACTTGCAGGATAGCTAAAAGAGAAGTCAAAGCCAAGTTTTCCTTCTAAATCCACCAGCTTTTTATTACTCATCTGCATTTTACCAAATTCAGGATCCTCAATATTGAGTCCCAATTTATTTCCAAATCCATTGTCTGATAAAATATATTCATTAATAAATTGATTGAATACAGTTTTATTTTCAATAGCCGTGCTCACACGATAGGTACTTCTTCCTCTTTCCGCATATACAACCGGATATTTACAATCGGGTGTCCAGCCCATAATAGGTGGTTTTCTGACTTTAAGGAAATGTGTTAAATCTTCAAATCCCGTTTCTTCATTCGTTCCAAACAAAATATAAACAGGACGCTTTAACTGAATTTTCAATTCCTTTATGGCATAGAGTGCATATAAACAAGAGAAAGTCGGTCCTTTATTATCTAAAATACCGCGGGCAAAGATTCTGCCATTTTCATCTTCATAAGCTGAGAACGGAGGATGATTCCATCCTTCTCCTACAGGAACAACGTCTAAATGTCCCATAATGCCAATATAGTCTTCTCCTGTACCATATTTGGCAATACCCACCATATGATCGACGTTTTCTGTTTCAAAGCCTAATTCACGAGCTAATTTCAACGCTTCTTCTAAAGCTTTATCTACGCCTTCTCCAAAAGGCATACCTGGCTTAGCTTCACTTTGTACACTATCGATTTGAACAATTCTTTTGATTCCTGAAATCATCTCATCACTGATTTCATCAATCTTCTTTAATAATTCTTCTTCCATTTTATTTCCTTACTAATGGAGCTGTGCGCGTGGCCATATAGTTGTCCATCCATTCTTTACTTGCGACTTCAAATGTGCATTTTCCATCCGCATCATGATTTACTAAATATACTGTTGGGGCTTGTTTTTCAGTTGCCACTACAAAACTAAAACCTTCAATATTTGTAGCACAACCCCATTCACCCTTATTATTCATCGCAATCAAAGACATGTCTCCAGCTTTCCCTCTTCTTCGTTTTAATTCTAAATCAAAATCGTGTACAGCCTTTTCACACGCTTGTTGAGGATGCATGCCTTCTTTCATTAGGCGAACAATTTCATAAGAAACACAGCCCTTCATAACATCTTCACCTAAACCTGTAGCACTCGCTCCTCCAACAAAAGAATCTACATAGAATCCAGAACCACATACGGGCGAATCGCCTAGACGTCCTGGATGTTTCATGAACAATCCAGAAGTACTTGTAGCACTTGTCATATGTCCTGCAGTATCTAGACAAACCATACCTACTGTATCATGTCCTGAATATGGTTTTAATTCCGTATTTGTGATTTCTTTTGTACGATTGTGATAATGAATCTTGGCACGATCTGTAAGCATTGTTTTTCTTTCAAAGCCATGTCTTGAAGCATATTTTTCAGCTCCTTGACCCACTAAGAAATTGTTGGCATCATAGTGCATTAGACTACGTGCAATACTAACAGGGTTGGCAAAATCTTTAACGCCTCCAACACATCCAAATTCTAGTGTATCCCCATCCATAAAAGCGGCATCTAATTCCACTTCCATTTCTTCATTTGGAAGTCCTCCATATCCTACACTTTTATAGTATTCAAAATCCTCTACAGCTTTGATTGCTTCTTCAATCGAATCCGCTGCACTTTCGTTATTTTTTAACATAGAATCTGCTTTTGAAATTCCTTCTAAAGCCATTCTCCATGTTGCGATAATTCCGTACATACCTTTTCCTCCTACATATGATTCAAAAATAAAATCGCTTTGAAAAAGCGACCTTATTTGTTTTTAAATTTTTTCATTTGCACGATAGCTTTTTTTAATACTTTTTCTGCATCCATCATACCATAATCTGTTGGATCAATAACCATAACTGGTGTTTTATCACCGTATTTTTTATTGATTTCATCAAATAAGAATTTAGTTTGTGGACCAATCAAGATACAATCTAAAGTATTTTTTTCAATGATGTCTTGAATGATTTTATATGAAAATGCCTTACATTCAATTGGCAAGTTGTGACTGTCAGCCACGTCCTGCATACGTTGTGCCATCATACTTGTTGACATCCCATTATCACAAAATAAGTATACTCTTTTCATATTCGTCTCCTACCTATTCTCAATATCTTGAAATTTCTTGAAAATCACGATTTGTTGTTGGGCAAAAGCCTTAAAATTTTCAGCTGCCATCAATTGATCCTCTGCATGCATCAACAACATATTTACCGCAACAGACTCTCCTCTTGCCTCTTGTTGAATCAAAGAAGCATGTGCTTCATGACCTTTAATATAAATAGCATCTCCTTCTTTAATTAGTTCTTCTGCCTTATCAAATTCGTATTCCTGCGCCTTACGTGCTGCTTCAATATAGCTTGATTTTGCAGTTCCTACACAAGAAATAATTTGAAAGCTTATCATTTCCAAGTTTTCCATAGATACCCTCCTTGTTCTGATTGTATTGTACATCATACAAATTTTCTTTTCTATGAATCGAACTTCCTAGCGATTAGGAAATATTCGATTATTCCTAACATCTAGGAAATTCCTTTCTGAGTATTCCATTCCTATACTTCCTATAATTAATATAGAAAGACAGGTGTACAAATGACAAACAATTATAAATGGGATTTATCTAAATTATATACTGGTTATGATGATCCTATCTTTTTAAAGGACTATGACCAGTTAGTAAACTACAAAATAGAAAACGTGAACACAAACACTTCCTTTAAACAACTCGAAGAAATCAAAGACCTAGAATATCGACTTCGTTTATATGTAACACTAAGACTAAGTGTAGAAGCCAACAATGAAGATGCTATTTTATGGTCAAGCAAAGTATTAAGTGCTTGTGCTGTAGCCGCAAATCAAATGAATGAATTATGGACAAAAATCTTAGAAGATAAAGAAATCAAACAATCAAGCTATTATACAACCTATAAATTTATCATTGAAGAAAAATTAAACAATGCTAAACACACATTGCCTTTAGAACAGCAGGAAATATTAAACTTAGTATATCCAACAAGTAAAAAAGCTTTTTCAGACATGTACTATGCACTAACTGGAAATGCCAAGGCCAACTATCGTGGAAATAGCTTACCTTTAACACAAGTAAAGAATATGTGTCATGATAATGATTCCAACGTTCGTAAAGATGCCTTTCTAGCCGAGCTTGAAGCCTATAAACCAATTGAAACCCCACTTGCCTTTGCGGTAAGTGCCATCAAGAAACAACAACTTATAGAAGCACGCTTACTTGGCTATAAAGATCCTTTAGAAAAAATGTTGATTGAATCAAGAATGTCATTCAAAACATTAGATGCGATGATGACTAGTATTCAAAAATATTTACCTGTATTTAGAAAATATCTTCGTACAAAGGCCAAGATGCTAGGTTATGATCATGGTCTTCCTTGGTATGAAATCTATGCCACTTTACAAGAATGTGACTTTAATTTCTCTATTGAAGATTGCGAATCCTATATTTTGGATGCTTTTGAAAAAGTAGGTGAAAACTTACATGAAATGACAAAAACTGCATTTAATGAACATTGGATTGATTATCCAACTTACGAAGGTAAACAACCTGGCGCATTCTGTGAAAACCTGGGTTGGATCCATGAAAGTCGTATTATCACAAACTACAACAATACATTAAGTGATATTATTACAGTTGCCCATGAGTTAGGTCATGCTTTCCATGGAGAAATGATTGAAGAACAAGCTATTTTAAACCGTGATTATTGTATGCCTCTGGCAGAAACGGCAAGTACATTTAATGAAAATGTAATGTATAACTATATGGCAAGCATTTTACCTAAAAAAGAAAAATTATTAGTCATTGATACACAATTATCGGCATTATGTCAAAACGTATTGGACATCTATGCGCGATTCTTATTTGAAAAATCTGTATTTGAGCATATTGAAGAAGGTTTCTTAAATGCCAAACAACTATGTGAACTAATGAAGGAAGCCCTAAATAAATCATTCGGTGATGGTTTAGACAAGAACTGGATACATCCTTATCGTTGGATTACAAAGGTACATTACTACATTCCAGATATCGCATACTATAACTTCCCATATACATTTGGTGCTTTATTTTCTCGTGGTTTATACGCAAAATTCAAAAAGGAAGGGACATCATTTATTCCTAAATATGAAAAACTACTAGCTGCAACAACCACAAATACTTGTGAAAATGTCGCAAGCATGGCAGATATCAACATTGAAGAGGAATCGTTCTGGCAAGAAAGTCTACAATCGATTGCCGAACAAATTCAAGACTTCTTAAAGGAGTTAAGCGCATGATCTCATTTGCGAATTTACATGATGATATAGGAAATGATTTATTCGATCATAAAGAACAGTTGAATCGTTTGGATGAATTTCACTATCCTCGCTTTAAAGAAGGCAACATGAAATTTTCTGCCATTGTCTGCTGCTTTAGCGGCACTGAATCATGGCAAGATATGCAAGAATGTATCGTATATGCCAATGATTGTATTCATTCAAGTAAACATTTCTCATTTAACAACGATAAAGATATTCAAGTCTTTATCGCTGTTGAAGGTATGTGTGGAATTAAAGAAGATGTCACAAATAAAATTCAATGGTTATATGATCATAATGTGCGTCTTGGCTCATTATGCTGGAACGATGATAATGCCCTAGCTTGTGGTGCAAGAACAAATAATAAACCATTAACAGATCTAGGTATTGAAGCGATTCAAGCTATGAATCATATTGGAATAGCCATTGATACAAGTCATTGTTGCGAATGGAACTTCTATGATATCGCAAGAACAAGTACAAAGCCCATCATCGCATCTCACAGTAATGTGAAGGCTTTATACAATCATTATCGTAACTTGAGTGATTTACAACTAGACATTATTAGAAATAAACAAGGACTAGTTGGAGGTATTCCGGTTCGTTGGTTTGTGAAGAACAAGAAAGAAAATGCGACACTAGATGACTTTATTGAAATCCTTAAATACTTAAAAGAAAAGATTGGTATTGAACATATCGCATTAGGTTTTGATTTTATGGACTATATTCCTGGCATGGAAGATAGTAATGTGGTTGGTATGAAGGACATCACAGAAATCCAAAATATTGCACTAAAACTCAAGGAAAATGAATTCACAGATGAAGAAATCAATGCGATTTGTTTCAACAATGCATATTCATTTATGCAAAACTATTTATAAAAGATAAAATCCACCGAGCGGTGGATTTATTTTTTCATTAAATTTCGTCTAATTCACGATCATCATATGGATACATTGGTCTATGAATTTGTCTAAATACAAGCTTTTCACTCGCTTGATTTGTAGGCCCATCCGTTAGTGCCATAACACAATACGATGCATATTCATCAAATTCAGCTGAGATATAACCTTGTTTAACAACAACAACATCATAATCATCTAGATTTAGGCCGCTTGTAGCATATTGGGCTGGCTCATAATATTGAATGGCATCATTTTCAACCACAACATACACAGGCATGTTTTCTACCTTTACAGTAATTACTGTACCAATATCTTCTTTACCAACATACATTTCTTCAGCTAAGCCTTTGGCTACAACACTACCTTTAATATGGATTTTCTGACATAGTTCATCATAGTCCATACCCAAATCAAATTCAACATTGTCACCAACTTTTTTGTTCATTAAGAAAGCATGTGCATTAAAATCAACGATTCCCGAAACTAAGTATTTCTTATGATTAAAATCATCTAAATTCATAATTTGTCTTAAAACATAATTATTAAAGCCATCCGCACCAGATCCTACATTATCTCCAGAATCGGTAATAAAGCATGTTCCTTGATCATGATAAACAACTTGTTTGATCGCATCTTCTAAAGAAGCTACATTTCCATGATAGTGGAATTCATGACGTTTTGAATAGGCAAATTCACGAATTTTTCTTGCCCACATATCCGCAAATTCTGTGTCTTTTTTTGTCTTTGGACATACGACAACAGAACATCCTAAGTTTGGTCCATCATGTCTTAAATAACCAATGTGGAAAGAGGCTGAACGAATGCGACCTGTCTTTTCAGCTTCTTCTAACATATTGTTGATAGACACCATAGGTTCATCAAAAGACACACTTTTTTCTCCACCAATAATAATGGGAACACGATAATAAATTGGATGAATGTCTTCTCTATGATTTAATAGATCAATAAAATCTTTAGCCATAAATTGATACGTTTCCTTTGTATCAATGTGTGGTGAGTGTCTATAACATCTTAATAGATTTACATTTGAAACTAATTCTTCCGATAAATTTCCATGTGGATCCATAACTAGGGCAATAGGCATATATGGTCCAACAATAGCACGAATTTCGCGTAGAATCGCATGTTCTGCTGAACCTCCTTGTAAACCAATCACCTTACTAGCGCCATGAAGAAACAAGAAGATTCCATCAATTTCGTGTAGATGTTCTTTCACACTTTGTTTGAACTTATCCACAATAAATTCATAAGCCTGTAAAGTTACAGGTCCATGGGGATGTCCAATCGCACCAATACTTGGAATCAATTCAATGCCATTTTTTTCAAAAATATCTCGACAATACATAGAATCGATACAGTCTTCTCCATATTTCAAAATAAATTTATCTAGACTCATTAAAGATCTAGAGTGTTCATTGGATTCTGAACTAAATCTTCCAACTAATACTTTCATTGTTTTATCCTTTCAATATCTGCAACAATTCATTATCTAATCGACGAGCAAATTCAGCCATTAATAATACAGTTTGCCAATAATCCTTACGATGAATGATTAGTCGATGAGAATGCATATAACGTGTAGGAATAGATAATGTCATTGTGACAACACCATCATGTGCTTTATGAATATTATCTGCATCTGTTCCACCACATGTCATCATGTCATAATTGATGTCTAAATCTAAATCTTTACAGATTTCTTCCATCTTTGCGATAAAATTTTTATTTGCGATAATTCCCGCATCCATTACACTTAATACAACACCTTTTCCTAAGCCATTGATTCCTTTATCCATTGGTGTATCCATACTTGTTGTTACGTCTAAGGCAATCGCAACATCTGGATGTAACATATTGGCAGCTGTTCTTGCTCCTCGTAAACCAACTTCTTCTTGTACTGTACCAACACCATATAAATTGCATTTATGCTTATCTTGACTTAAAAGACGCATTACATCCACAACCATGGCTGCACATAAACGATCATCCCAGGCTTTTCCCATTAAATAGTTTGGGTTGTTCATAACTGTAAATTCTGTATCTGGCGTAATCATATCGCCAATTTGAATCCCTAATTCTTCAACTTCAGCACGGTTTGCGACACCCAAATCTAAAAATAAATCTAAGGGATGAATAACTTTTTCTTTGACTTCCTTACTCAATCCATGAGGCGCACTTGATCCTACAACACCTTGATATCTTTTCCCTTCATGTGTTGTCACTACAAGCGTCTGACTAGGTAGTACATGTCCCCACCATCCTCCAACTGGGAGCATACGAATGTAGCCTTGTTCATCAATTTCGCGCACTAGAAAACCAACTTCATCCATGTGTCCACAAATCATTAAAGTAGGCTGGTCTTCTTCTCCTTTTTGAAGTCCAATGATGGATCCTAAATTATCATATGTAATTTCATCCGCATAGGGACTCATCCACTTTTTCATCATGCGACTCACTTCTTTTTCGTTTCCACTAATGCCATGAGCCTCACTTAATTCTTTCAGCATTTCTAAATTAATATCACCAATTGCTTGTTCCATAGTATCACCTATCGATTTGATTCCTTAAATTCTTGAATCTTTTCTTCATTTAAATGTTCAACAAATACAGTTAAAGCTTTTTTTGCGCAGTCATAATCATTTAGATCCATACTTTCAATTGCGCTATATGCATTTTGAATCGCAATCGATACATTCAGTGTTGGACATCCGGCAAACAATTTGTGTACCCATGCCCCTTCATTTAGATCCATACTATAGTAGTGCTGATATGCGATATCTTCCTCTTTACAGATTTGTACTAATGCATCTAATAAACCGCGGTTTGGCATCATCCCTTTATCGTAGAAAGATACTAATAAGCCTTTTCCTAGCTCTCCTACGCTCTGGTCTTTTTCATCTAATGTTTTAGCTTTCTTACAACCAAGTACGACACCTAGATCTGGTTTTACCAGTCCTGTAGCTGTTGTGGCTCCTCGCTGTCCTACTTCTTCCATAACGCAAGCTCCAACATATAAATCAAAATCAAATTCTTTATCTTTAACAGCTTCTAATAATTCAACAGCCATTAAACATCCAACTCTTGATTCTAATGCTTTTGAAATACATTGTTTTTGTACTTTGACAAATGCGCCATCTACAACGGCACTATCTCCTACAAATACACCAAGTGCTAATGTTTCTTCTTTTGAATACGTTCCAAAATCGATAACCATTTTTTCTGTGCCTACCACAAAGGCATTGACTTCACCTGTTTTTGTTTTTACACGCAAACGACTTCCTGGTAGGTATTGTTTATTGATTTTACCTATTTCAATAAATTCAGCACTTCCATTATCATTAATTTTTGTGATCATTAATCCTGATTCATCCATGTGTGTAATTACTAATACACGTTTTGCGTTTTCCTTTTTACTTTTCTTTACGCCAAATACAGAGCCTAAATTATCATATACAATTTCATCACAATATGGCTCTAAGTATTGTGCCATACATTTGCCAACATTTTTTTCATCTCCTGAAATTGAAATTGCTTGTGTTAAAGTATTAAGTATTTTTAATGTTTCTGACATGATTATGTCCTCCTTATATAAAGCAGTATAGACCTATTTTGTTTCACTAGATTCCAAATGTGTTTCCTATTGTTAGGAACATAAAGAAAACCAGCTCAATCGAGCTGGTCATTATTAATAAGCATGTTTTTCTAAGAATTCAGCAGTATCTTTTTTGTCGACTAACATTTTAGCGTATTCACACATAGCGCTTAATGATTCATTCAATCCGATTCCACCTTTTTTAGGCATTTTTAAAATTGTAACTTTATCTTTGTATATTTCAATAGCCTTTTCACACTCTTGTGACATGATCGCAAAAGCAGGAATATTTGTTAGTTCTGAAATTGCTTCAGCTGATTTAGCAGCCATGATACCATAATTTGCATAGTTGAAACATGGTCCACAAATAACTACATCTGGATTAAATTTTTTTGCCATAGCCGCAAACTTCTTTGCGTTAAGTTCTGGGTCAGCTAAAAAAGTACCGTCTCCACAATATAAAGTAGCGATGACTTTCCCTCCTTGTTGATCCAAGAATCGAGTAAACATTTCACAAGAACCAATTCCCATTGCTTTTCCGCCCATAGGTAAATCAGGACTTTCTTTTCCTCCTAAACCAGCTTGTGTCTGGTCAAAAATCATCATAACTTTCATTGTGTTATCCTCCTAATCTTATAGATTATCTAAATCTAAATCGTCAAATGAGATATCGTCTTCTTCGCTTGACTCATTTGCAGCAGCAGCTTCTTCTGATAAATATTTTTTATCTAATGTTTTAATGAATGGATAATAAATCATCATTCCTAATACCAACAAGAAGATTTGCCATACACTTGCTCTCCAAGATCCTGTAGACAACCATCCTGAGAACCCAATTGGAGTTGTCCATGGTAAGTTTACACCTGTTGTACGTGGAATAATACCCCATAATGTTGCGAAATATGATAGGATCAAGTTCATCATTGGAACTAAAATAAATGGAATCGCAATAACTGGGTTTAATACAACTGGTAAACCGAAGATAATTGGTTCGTTGATTCCAAAGAATCCTGGAACGATAGATAATTTTCCTAATTGTTTAATACGTTCAGACTTACATACTGTAACCATCAAAATTACTAATGATAGAGTCGATCCTCCACCACCGAAGTTACAGAAGAAGTTACTGAATGGGTTTGTGAAGATACATGGTAATGCTTTACCAGCTTCGAATGCGATTAATTGTTTTGCAGTTAATACGTTACCAATGAAGAATACTGAGTTACATACAGCTGGTCCGTTGATACCAAAGAACCAGAAGAAAGTACACATGAATGAATATAATGCGTTAGCTCCTAATGTATCTCCTAAGCCTTCCAATGGTGTTTGTAGAATGGCTACTACGAAGTCTTGGAAGTATCCAAATTCTGTGAATGAGAAGCCAATACGTACTAAGAATGCAGCTCCCATAACTAGAGCACTTGGCACTAATGCAGCGAATGAATCTGCAACTGCAGGAGGTACACCTTTAGGCATCTTAATTGTCCATCCCTTTTTATAAGCGAAGGCAAATAACCATACTCCAAGAGTCGCACAAATCAAGGCCATGAAGATTCCGTTTGGTCCGATATAATCAAAATCTAAACCTGCGAAAACAGCATCTTTAACAACTTCACCTGAATCTCTAACAGCTGTGTGAATTGTTGGCATTAAAATAAAATAAGAAACCAATGCAACGGCAGCACCTTGAATTTTGTCTGCTTTAAATTCTCTTGCCATCGCATATCCTGTACCTAATGCAGTTAATAAACCTGTACAGTTAAATGATGCACGAGATACCGCCTTGAACCAGTCTGTCCAACCTGCACCAAGTACTGATGATACTGCAGCATCCCATCCTGGAATTGGGAAGTTTGCGATCAACAAGAAGATTGAGCCAACAATTAATAATGGTGTAGAAATCAAGAAACCATCACGAATTGCGATTAACACTCGGTTTTTAGTTAGAACATCTGCCATAGGCATTAAAATTTTTTCTAGCTTGTCCATAAACACTCTCCTTTATTAGCTATCTTTACTTTATCACAGCTATTGATAATGAATTCACTAAATGTTTTCCTACATCTAGGAAATTACTTTTCCGTACCTGCCACACTAATAATATGTGTATTCGCAATACGGTCATGAATCATTTTTCTTGATGGGCTTGCCATACCCATTAAAATAGAAACAGCACTAATAATTCCAAATACATATACCGCCATATCCATAATTGGAATGCCTGTAACGATTTGAATCAATTGACGCAAATAACTTGAACTATTCGCAATATAGCCTTCAACGATCATGATTCCTAGTCCTTCGCGCATTAAAATTGTTTTAAAATCTACATCCGATTCATCGTTTTTCACAACCTTTAATTTCATAATGCGTTTACCAAAGGTTTGTCCTTTATATACATACAGTTCAAGAATCACAAAATATCCTAAATAGAATACAATCGCCAACAAAGCTACCAAAATATTGTATGGGGCCGGAATTTTAGATAAGTCTTGCGATACGGAAGTTGTATGATTTACAATGCTTCCAATTAAGACAATAGGGATTCCGGCAAACATTGTTGCCACATACCAATCAATCAGATAGGCAACGCCTCTATAAAAACTATTTACTGAACTTTTCTTCAGTTTTACTCCATAACGATGTGTTTTATCCATATTTGCACAACCTTTCTATTCGATTATTTTTGATATAAATTCTTCATAGCTTTGACTTTCTAATAAAGCCACAAAATGATTTGCGTTATTGATCATACTGCTTAACCAATCAAAGAACATAACCAAAGTATCTTTGTATACTTCATTAATTGCCAGTAACATAACCATCTTCACTTCAAATTCTCCCCATTTGATTGGTTTTTCTAAAAACGCAACAGAAATCGAAGATCGAAAACTTGCCACATTCAATGAGTGTGGTACCGCAAATGAATACACAAAACTTGTGGATGCCATTTTTTCTCTTTGAAGAACTGATTTTTTAAACGCATCATCACTGTAACCAAGTTTTTTCAAGTGGTCACACATATATTCAATTGTTTCGTCTGGTGTTTCTGTTTTTAAATTCAAATGGAAAGTTTCAGGTTCAATCAAATCAATGATTTGAGCTTTAAACTCATTTTGAAATCTCTTTTTATCCAACGCATTTAACGTTTGGAAAATACGACTCTCATCTTCTGTTGTGATAAACACAGAAATTTGAACCGTTGGAATATCTAAATTATGTTGTAGTGGTGACGTTGTTAGAATCAAATCTGGATCTAATTCTTTTATTGTCTTTTCTTCAAAATAACTCACACTTTGAATCACATCCATGCGTTCATTAAATAAGAAATCCACTTTCTTAAGTAAAATATCACCAAAAGCCTGATCCACAGGATAAATCATAATGGCTTTATAATGTTGATGATTATGCGTTCTTTCATAGGCAGCACCTAAATGAAGAGCCAAAAAGCCTAGCTCATTTTCAGAAATATCGATTCCTAATTCTTCATTTAAAATCTCACCAACACGAATAGACAATTCAAAAACTAATGGGTACTTTTTCTTCAATTCTTGAAGATACATATTATCGATATGAATATTTTTATTCTTTCTTTCAACCAACCCTTGCAAATGTAGTGCGATACCAGAACGTAAATCTACATCTTTTGAAAAGTCTATATCATAGTCTGTTTTAATAGATTCGATAATTTGCGAAACCAATTCATTCACATTGTAGCCATGTTTACTATAAGCAGAAACCAAATCATTTTGAAGGTTCATTGAATTTTTGCCCATCAATAATAAGGCTAATAATTCAACTTCGTTTTCATTGATATCAATACGCACAATTTTAGATACACGATTAAAGAATTCTTTGGCAATCTGATATTCTTTTGTGTTTTCAAGATCTGTTCCACGACTTGTTTTGATGTAATTGTGGTGCAACATCCTTTCAATCGCCACACCAATATGTATCATCAACATAGGAATTGCCATTTCACGAATGCGATAATTATATTCTTTTAAAATATTTTCCATGATATCTTTGACTTTTAATAAATCAAAACCTTTAAACATACTCGAAAGCTTATTTAGGTTCAAGAAATTTCCTTGTGTCTCTTCCGTAAGTAAATCTTTATAGAGTTTGCGCATTTCATCTTCGCTACCCTCTAAATGAATGTGATTTTTAGAGCGAATCAATTTTAAATCGTTATAATTCTCTAATATTTTCTTAATTCTTTTGATGTCATTGTCAATTGAATAACCACTAATAAACACTTGATCTTGTAGATCCATCAAGTTTAATTCTTTTTTCTCAAACAATAACACGCGTATAATATACACACATCTTTCTTGAGGTGTTTGAGGTATTATAAATTTTTGTGCTGTAGGTAATGTAACATTGATTTCATCTCGAATATGATATCCACTTCGTAAGTTGGATTCAATAATTGGCTGTTCATAATAGCGATTGATCGCATCGATATCACTACGAATTGTTCGATCCGATACTTGCATAAGCTTAGAGATTTCTTTTCCTGTCATCCACGCCTTTGTATCATTCAACAATAGAACAATTTTCTCTTGTCTTTTATTCACTTTTAGTACACCCCCATATTTATATTTTATATGATTTTCCCTCTTTATTAACATGCATTTTTTCCTAATATTAGGAAATTTCCTAGTACAAGGAAGGAAGCTTCAAAGAATTAAAAATCTTTTCCAATATAATTATCCATGGTGATTCGCATGACAAAAGAAATTCGACATTTTTCAAAAAACAAAAACCTACACTTAATACTTTCAGTTATCATGACCATATTAAGTGCTTTTATTCAAGTATATGTAATTCAAGTCTTTATGAATCCGTGCAATTTATTGTCTAGTGGATTTACCGGAGTTGCGATATTAATTCATAAAATCTGTAATTTATTTAACATCCATTTTTCTATTTCATTAGGAATTCTTATGTTAAATATTCCGGCAGCATTAATATGTTATAAATCTGTTTCAAAACGATTTGTATTCTTGAGTTGCCTACAGTTTGGACTTGTATCATTCTTTTTAAATATTTTCTCTTTTACTCCCTTCTTTGATGATCTAGTCCTAAACGTATTATTTGGTGGATTCTTATATGGAATTGGTATTACACTCGCTTTAAAGGCAGATGGATCTACTGGCGGTACAGACTTTATAGCCCTGTACATTTCTAATAAGATTCATAAAAGCTTGTGGGATTATGTCTTTATTTTTAATACGATTATTTTAATTATTTTCGGTCTTTTCTTTGGATGGGTACATGCGGGATATTCAATTATCTTCCAATTTATTTCAACCCAAACTATTTCTCGTTTCTATCACAGATATGCCCAGATTACTGTTGAAATCACAACCGAAAATCCAGACATTATCACAAAGGCTTATACAGAAAACTTCAAACATGGTATGAGTGTTATTGATGCGTATGGGGCTTACAGTAATAAGAAATTCTATATTTGTAAAACAGTTATTTCGAGCTATGAAGAAGCTGATGTGATTGATTGTGTATTAAATGTAGCGCCAAATGTCATCATTAACTCATATAAGACGAATCATTTTTATGGCAAGTTTTATCATCAGCCAATTGGCTAAAAAGTATGAAAGACGCATTATTTGCGTCTTTTCTTTTTTGTTAAATTGTAACTTTTTGAAACCAATTCCATAATTAATGAATCAGATAATGTATCATCTAAAGCCAAAGATATCCAACTCTTGTGATTCATGTGATAAGCCGGATAAATTCCATCAATATCATAGTGTTCTTCACTTTTTAGATTCATAATGTTTACCATACGGGTATTTCCATCTTTTAAAAGAGCATCTAACGAAACATACATAATAAGGGAAAACCATTTTCGAGTATCTAAATGGCGAAATACACCATTATCATCATTCCATGGAAAATCTGGTTTTACTCCATAAGTTTGAAAAATCCGATTCGTAATGCGATTCGCTTGATCATTAGCAAAGAATACGTCTGTACAACATATATCCGCAATTCGTTTTAATATGGATTTGTATGCTTCACGAACTTTACAAACATACTCTCCATCAAAGGACTCAATGCGTAGTGGCATATATTCTTCATTACTATTATTATCAATAACTTTACCTTTTAAAACATCCGATATTTCAATAACAGCTTTAAAATCTCCATCCATAAAATCTTCTGAATAAGTATATGTGTTATTCTCAAAACAAAACCCAAATTCTTTCAATTTTTCAAAATCAAATTTCTTTTTTAAAAAGATTTCATCTTCAATTCGTATCATATGAACTCCATTCAAAATTTTCTTTTCCTGCACCAAGCTCAAAAAAATATTTTCCTATTCCTAAATCGACTTTTGATAAAATTCCACTTTTTACTTTAAAGCTCACTTTATTACCCACACCACTCACTATATATGGTTGTCTATTTAAAGCACTTGGTGCCAATAATAAAGCTTTGATACCCGCGTTAAACCAATCTGGAACTACTCCTTGGTAATGGCTAATTTGATCAGCTGTCTTTGATTTGTGCGGTACACCCTGTGTTTTTCCATATCCAATCGCAATGACACCATTGACTCTAACATCTTTATCATCTAAATGTTTAAGAGCATTCTTACCATTAAACATGCCTCCACACCACCATGTATTTAGCCCAAGGCTTTGGGCATACAAAATTAAGTCAGCACCACAATAGCCTATCTTTTCATCTAAACTTGAACATTCTTTGCCTGCAAGAATGATATAGTTTTGTACTGTATTATTCGACATAATTTTAGCCAAACTAGAAATACCATCTGATTCATTCGTAACTAGTTTAAATGTCAAATCATACAATTTATTATTTTGTTCAATACGTGCATTTAATAAACTTACTAAATCAACATCTAACGGTTTATCTAAATATTTACGTACCGTATGTCTTTTTTCTATCATGTGAACCTCCTAAAATAAGTCTAGCATCGCATCTAAATACATTTCTTCACGCACGTGGATTTGGTACTGCGGTTTTACCATGTAGTAAAGAATAAATTCCAACAACAGAGCATTTCCTAAGTCTCTTCCTTCGATTTTAAAGTTTGAATATCCCATAGGAACATAAATATTTAAAATGTCATCTAAACTAATAAATGCAGGACTTTCCATGACTCTAGAAAAGCGATAGCCTTCATTCGAATGAGGCGCCTTACATATATGATCCATACAATCAATGCCCAAATTCTGTTTACTAACCGTTTTATAGCAATCCCTCCGGTCTTTACAACCATACCAGCAACATTCGTTACATAGAAATTCTACCTTTGGTTTATATGATTCAGAAAGTGAATTTAACTTCTCAAATTGTTTATTCAATCGAAAATCAGGGACTACATACGTAAAGTCTGTATTTTCTACTTCCTTTTTAAAATCATTAAAATCCGTTAATACTTTTGTGGTTGAAGATACAAAATATAGATTCGGATATTTAGATTTCAGATATTTCATCAATATATCCGAATGAATAATAATTCCATTATTTGTATCTAAATTCAACAATCGACATAATTCATTGCATTTTATATCAGATAAATGTTTTTCTTCTATTAAAGAATTACTAAATGTAAGACGAGCTGATATATTATATTTCTTCATTAAATCTAACACTTTTTTTGGATCATGATCTTCATAACTGATGCGTCCACCAGACCATATACAATCAGATGGTGAGCCATAGATAGAGCCAATCTTACACCAGTCATAAAAGTATTCTGTTTTATTTTTAAACAGGGGCAAAAACTTTTTATAAAATTCATAGAATTCAAATAAGCCCGGTAAATGATAATACACATTCATATTTTTAACCTCTTGATAAGAGTATTTTACACTTTTATGAGGGAATGATTTATATTAATTACACTTTTATGAGCGAATATAGAAAAAATCCAACCTTTCGATTGGATGGGTAACCAATTTTAATTGGGGTCATTATTTTTGGGGTCTAATTTGGGGTCAATT
>ENA-OUQP01000621-OUQP01000621.1-human-gut-metagenome-genome-assembly--contig:-NODE-621-length-31103-cov-33.193861_pt1 | contig 31103 bp, 26 predicted proteins | sample MGYA00237951_ERZ548836 | MGnify/ENA primary metagenome ERZ548836 (study PRJEB26490, sample SAMN05194702) | human gut metagenome | biome: terrestrial biome; feature: human-associated habitat; material...
TAAAATCAGTTGACGTAATGGTTAAAGGACCAGGTTCAGGTAGAGAAGCAGCAATTCGTGCTCTGCAGGCATGCGGAATCGATGTAACAAGTATCAGAGACGTTACACCAGTACCACACAATGGTTGCCGTCCACCAAAACGCAGAAGAGTCTAGTACTATTATTATTCACTACGTTAACGGATTGTATGTGTCCGAATTATATAGGAGGAAAACAAAAACATGGCAGTAAATAGAGTTCCGGTTCTTAAAAGATGCAGATCCCTCGGAATGGATCCAGTTTATTTAGGAATTGATAAAAAGTCTAACAGACAGTTAAAAAGAGCGAATAGAAAAATGAGCGAGTATGGTCTCCAGTTACGTGAGAAACAGAAAGCAAAATTCATCTATGGTGTATTAGAGAAACCTTTCCTGAACTACTTCAAGAAAGCATCTAAGATGAATGGTATGACAGGTGAAAACCTGATGGTACTCTTAGAGTCAAGACTTGACAACGTTGTATTCCGTCTTGGACTTGCCAGAACAAGACGTGAAGCAAGACAGATCGTTGACCACAAGCACGTGCTTGTAAACGGAAAACAGATCAACATCCCTTCATACCTTGTAAAGGCAGGAGATGTTGTAGAAATCAAAGAAGCTAAGAAAAACTCACCAAGATACAAAGAGATCGTTGAGGTTACAGGCGGACGTCTTGTTCCAGAATGGTTAGAAGCTGATCTGGAAGGTCTGAAAGGAACAGTAAAAGAACTTCCAAAACGTGAAGCAATCGATGTTCCTGTAGATGAGATGTTAATCGTCGAGTTGTATTCTAAATAATAAACCGTAACCCACAGGAGGTGGACTTAGTGTTTGATTTTAATAAACCCAATATTGAAATAACTGATATTTCAGATGATAAGAAATATGGTAGATTCGTTGTAGAACCTCTTGAAAGAGGTTATGGTACAACATTAGGTAATTCTCTTAGAAGAATTATGCTTTCATCTTTGCCTGGTTCAGCAATCAGCCAGGTTAAGATCGATGGTGTACTTCATGAATTCAGTTCTATTCCGGGTGTTAAGGAAGATGTCACAGAGATTATCATGAACCTGAAATCTCTGGCAATCAAAAACACATCTGAATCTGATGAGCCTAAGACTGCTTATATTGAGTTCGAAGGCGAAGGAGTTGTAACAGCAGCTGACATTCAGGTGGATCAGGATATTGAAATCATGAACCCGGAGACTGTAATCGCTACATTAAACGGCGGTGCAGACAGCAAATTGTATATGGAACTTACCATTACAAATGGAAGAGGCTACGTGAGTGCTGATAAGAATAAGAATGACGAACTGCCAATCGCAGTGATTCCAATTGATTCTATCTACACTCCAGTGGAACGAGTGAACCTTACAGTAGAGAATACCCGTGTCGGACAGATTACAGACTTTGATAAACTTACACTGGATGTATACACGAACGGCACACTGCTTCCGGATGAAGCTGTAAGTTTGGCTGCAAAGGTACTTAGTGAACATCTGAAACTCTTTATTGATCTGTCGGAAGTAGCACAGGCTGCAGAAGTTATGATCGAGAAAGAAGACGATGAAAAAGAAAAGGTTCTTGAAATGAGCATTGATGAACTTGAACTTTCTGTTCGTTCATACAATTGTTTGAAGAGAGCTGGTATCAATACAGTTGAAGAACTGACAAACAGAACACCGGAAGATATGATGAAAGTACGTAACCTTGGACGTAAGTCTCTGGAAGAAGTACTTGCAAAATTAGATGAGTTAGGCTTAAGCCTCAGCAAAGGTGAAGAATAATCTGTCAGTAAGCCCGTAAGTGCATGGCAGAGCATTTGGCTAGTAAGCCCGAAGAAGCATAACCAAGTGTTATAATGGAGGATATTTAAAATGGCAAAATATAGAAAACTTGGCAGAACATCAAGCCAGAGAAAAGCATTATTAAGAAACCAGGTAACAGCACTTCTGAACAACGGTAAGATCGTTACAACAGAAGCTAAGGCTAAAGAGATCCGCAAGATCGCTGAAGGACTTATCGCATTAGCTGTTAAAGAAAAAGATAACTTCGAAGAAGTTACTGTAAAAGCTAAAGTTGCCCGCAAAGATAAAGATGGCAAGAGAGTAAAAGAAGTTGTAGATGGTAAGAAAGTTACTGTATATGACGAAGTTGATAAAACAATCAAAAAGGATATGCCAAGCAGACTGCATGCTCGTCGTCAGATGCTGAAGGTTCTTTATCCTGTAAAGGAAGTTCCAACTGCACAGGCTGGAAAGAAGAAAAATACAAAAGAAGTTGATCTTGTAGCAAAATTATTTGATGAGATCGCTCCTAAGTATGCAGATCGTAACGGTGGATACACAAGAATCGTTAAGATCGGTCAGCGTAAAGGTGATGCAGCTATGGAAGTTCTGATTGAACTTGTATAGTTAGAAGTCAATAAAAATATTGAAAACCTCACACAATCATGTGTGAGGTTTTTTTCTGCATAAATGACACAGAAAAAAGACAGACAGGAAATTTCGTAAAACAGATAATCAAAGATTTGTTAAAAATCTGACTATGGCGTTAAATTTACTACTATTAACAAATATGATTACAAATTATCAAATAAATGATATAATACCGATATCACATTTGAAATGAATTGTGCAAAAAACTGATAATTGCAATTCATATGTACTGTAAATTGAAAACAAACAGATGGAAGGTAGGAATAAAGAATGAGCAGACTGGAAATTGCCTCTCCAAAAAAAGCAAAGATCGTAATGGAAGGCCTTTATAAAGATCTGGAAAGAAGAATCGAATCAAGTCCTCCGGGATTATGTCCTGTAGATATGGCAAGAGCATTTCTTGAGTTATGTCATGCACAGACCTGTGGAAAATGTGTACCTTGCCGTATCGGATTAGGTCAATTGAACAATTTCATCCGTGAAGTACTGGATGGAAAAGCAACTATGAAGACGCTGGATATTATGGAGCAGACTGCACTTTCAATCATGGAATCAGCAGACTGTGCAATCGGATATGAGGCTGCTAATATGGTATACAAAGGACTGATCGGTTATCGTGATGATTACGTTGAACATATCCAGAACGGAAGATGTACCTGTACCTATAATCAGCCGGTACCATGTGTATCTTTATGTCCTGCACATGTAGATATTCCGGGATATGTTGCACTGGTAGGGGAAGGAAGATATGCAGATGCGATCCGTCTGCTGAGAAAAGATAATCCGTTCCCGACCACATGTGGATTTATCTGTGAACATCCATGTGAAGCAAGATGTAGAAGAAATATGGTGGATGATTCTATTAATATCCGTGGATTAAAACGTGTAGCAGCAGATTTTGCGGGAGAAGTTGATCCTCCGCAGTGCGCACCGGATACAGGAAAAAAGATTGCAATCCTTGGTGGAGGACCTGGTGGTTTGAGTGCAGCTTATTATCTGCAGTTAATGGGACATCAGACAACTGTATATGAGATGCTTCCGAAATTAGGAGGAATGCTTCGTTATGGTATTCCGAACTACAGACTTCCGAAAGACAGACTTGACGATGATATCCGTGCGATACTGAAGACAGGTGTACAGGTGAAAAATGGTCTGAAGATCGGTCAGGATATTACGATCCAGCAATTGAGACAGGAATATGATGTTGTTCTGATTACAATCGGGGCAAGTACAGATAAAAAATTAGGATTGGAAAATGAAGATGCAGACGGAATCCTATCAGCTGTACAGTTCCTGCGTAACGTAGGAAAGAATCAGATTATGGATTTGACAGGAAAAGAGGTTGCTGTTATCGGTGGAGGTAACGTATCCATGGATGCAGTCCGTACAGCAAAACGTCTGGGTGCCAAGAAAGTAAGTATCGTTTACAGACGAAGGGTTGCGGATATGACTGCACTTCCGGGAGAAATAGACGGAGCAGTTGCAGAAGGTATTGAATTACAGACATTGAAAGCACCGTCATCCATTGATGTAGATGAGAATCATCATGTAAAAGGAATCTATGTGACCCCTCAGATGGTGAGCTCGATCAGAGACGGAAGAGCAAGCATCAAACCTACAGGTGAAGAAGATATTTACATACCATGCGATGTATTAATCGTAGCAATCGGACAGAATATCGAAACACATCACTTTGAACAGGCTGGTATTCCGGTTGAACGTGGGAAAATTGTTACCAAAAGCACGGGCGCATTCGAGAACCTTCCGGGTGTATTTGCCGGAGGAGACTGTGCAAGCGGACCGGCTTCAGTTATTAAGGCAATTGCAGCTGCAAAAGTCGTAGCAGCTAATATTGATGAGTATCTTGGATATCATCATGAGATTTCCTGCGATGTTGAAATTCCGGAAGCGCATCTGGATGATCGTACACCTTGCGGAAGAGTAAATCTTACAGAAAGAGAAGCGTGTGAAAGAGTCTGCGATTTTGAGGCAGTGGAAAATTGTATGACAGAAAAAGAAGCGAAACAGGAAGCAGGAAGATGTCTTCGCTGTGATCACTTCGGATACGGTATATTTAAGGGAGGCAGAGAGACATTATGGTAAATCTTACAATAGATGGAAGAGAGATAACGGTAAAAGAGAATACCACGATCATGGAAGCTGCATCCCAGAATGGAATTCCAATTCCGAAACTTTGTTATTTAAAAGGAATCAATGAAATTGCGGCCTGTCGTGTCTGTGTAGTGGAATTAGAAGGAAAAGAGAAACTTATCACCTCATGTAATAATATCGCAAAAGAAGGTATGGTCATTCATACGAACAGTCCGAAAGTCAGAAGACACAGAAGAACAACGGTAGAGCTGATCCTTTCGCAGCATGATTGTGAATGTGTTACCTGTTCCAGAAGTGGAAACTGTAGTCTTCAGACGGTTGCAAATGACCTGAATATTATAGATATTCCGTTTAAAATGGAGATTGAAAGACAGCCATGGAATAAAGAATTCCCATTGATCAGGGATTCTTCCAAGTGTATAAAATGCATGCGCTGTGTACAGGTTTGTGAAAAAGTACAGGGACTTGGTGTATGGGATGTGGAAGGAACAGGATCAAGAACTACGATCAATGTGGCTGGTCACAGGACAATAGAAGAAGCTGACTGCGCATTATGCGGACAGTGTATTACACATTGTCCGGTTGGTGCGTTAAGAGTAAGAGATGATACAGAAGATATATGGGATGCAATTGCAGATCCGGACAAGATTGTAGTTGCACAGGTAGCTCCGGCTGTCAGAACAGCATGGGGTGAGGAATTTGGACTTTCTGATGAAGAAGCAACAGTTGGAAAGATCCTTGATGCTTTGAAGAGAATGGGAGTCGACTATGCTTTTGACACCACATTTTCGGCAGACTTGACAATTATGGAAGAAGGGACGGAATTTTTGCACAGATTTACTGCAGGGGAATTGAAAGAGCGTCCGATGTTTACTTCCTGTTGTCCGGGCTGGCTTAGATTTATCAAATCACAGTATCCACATCTGGTGAGACAGCTTTCTACGGCGAAATCACCGCAGCAGATGTTCGGAGCTGTGATGAAGACTTACTTTGCAGAGAAGATCGGAGTATCGCCGCAGAGGATTTACACAGTATCAGTAATGCCATGTGTGGCAAAAAAAGAAGAAAAGGAGATGGAACTGTTCTATCAGGAATATGCAGGACATGATGTTGATGCAGTTATTACGACAAGAGAACTGACAAAGATGATCAAATCAGCGCATATCAGTCCGGATACACTGTCAGATATAGAAAGTGACCGGCCAATGCAGGATGGAACAGGAGCAGGTGTAATTTTTGGTGCAACAGGAGGTGTCATGGAGGCAGCTCTTCGTACGGCATACTATCTGCTTAAGAGTGAGAATCCGCCGGAAGATGCTTTTAAAGCGGTAAGAAGTACCGGATTCAATGAGAATGAGGGAATCCAGGAGGCGGATTTCCAGATTGACAATGTAACTGTCAGAACGGCTGCAGTTAGTGGCCTGGGTAATGCACGGGCACTTCTGGACCGTATCAACAAAGGGGAAGTACATTACGACTTCGTAGAAGTCATGGCTTGTCCTGGAGGATGTGTAGGCGGCGGTGGACAGCCGATTCATGATGGAAGGGAGATGGCATACGAAAGAGGACGTAAACTCTATCATCTGGATGAGAATGCAAAACGCAGATTTTCGCATGAAAATCATGATGTACGAAAAATGTATGAAGAATATTTTGTAAAACCAAATTCGCCGAAATCACACATGCTGTTACATACTGAGCACAATTTGGAACGTTTTTAAATATCAATGTGTACAGAAGAAGCTGCCTGTGGCAGCTTCTTTGTGTATAGTGAAAGAGGTGGTAAAAGCAACCTGTTAAAGAATTATCAAATATGTGAAAAAAATATCAAAAACATATTGACAAAGAATTAACAAATGGTTATACTAAGACCATCGAAAACAAACAAAAACTCACAGGAGGATAATCAACATGGCGACAAAGAAAAAAGAGAATGTAGTACCAGAGATTATTGACAACGTAGAAGCTCTCGAAGCTAAGATGAAAGCAATGAGAGAAGCTCAGAAAAAATTTGCTACCTATACACAGGAACAGGTAGACAAGATCTTTTTTGAAGCAGCAATGGCAGCAAATAAGATGCGTATTCCACTTGCTAAGATGGCAGTAGAGGAGACAGGACGTGGACTTGTAGAAGACAAGATCATCAAAAATCATTACGCAGCAGAGTATATTTATAATAAGTATAAAAATGACAAGACATGTGGTGTGATTGAAGAAGACAAAGCATACGGAATTAAAAAGATTGCAGAACCAGTTGGTCTGGTAGCAGCGGTTATCCCAACTACAAACCCGACATCAACAGCAATCTTCAAAACATTAATCTGTTTGAAAACAAGAAATGCAATCATCATCAGTCCACACCCGGCAGCAAAGGCATGTACAATTGCAGCAGCAAAAGTTGTTCTTGATGCAGCAGTAAAAGCCGGAGCACCGGAAGGAATCATCGGATGGATCGATGTTCCGTCATTAGAGCTGACAACAACAGTTATGAGAGATTCAGATGAGATCCTTGCAACAGGTGGTCCTGGAATGGTTAAATCTGCATACTCTTCAGGAAAACCGGCACTTGGTGTTGGACCTGGTAACACACCTGTTATCATCGATGATTCAGCAGATATCAAGATGGCAGTTAACTCCATCATCCATTCTAAGACATTTGATAATGGTATGATCTGTGCTTCTGAACAGTCAGTAACTGTACTGGACAGCATTTATGATGAAGTTAAGAAAGAATTTGCATACCGTGGATGCTACTTCCTCAAGAAGGGAGAAGAACTTGATAAAGTTCGTAAGACAATCATCATCAACGGAGCATTAAATAATAAGATTCCTGGAAAATCAGCATATGAGATTGCTAAGTTAGCAGGTGTTGAAGTACCGAAGGCTACAAAGATCCTGATCGGTGAAGTAGAATCTGTTGATATTTCAGAAGAATTCGCACATGAGAAATTATCTCCTGTACTTGCAATGTACAGAGCTAAGACATTTGATGAGGCTCTTGCAAAAGCTGAGCAGCTTGTTGCAGATGGTGGATACGGACATACATCATCACTTTACATCCACCCATCACAGACAGAAAAGATTGAGAAACATCAGCAGGCTATGAAGACTTGCCGTATCCTGATCAATACACCTTCATCACAGGGTGGTATCGGAGACCTTTACAACTTCGGACTTGCTCCATCTCTTACACTTGGATGTGGTTCTTGGGGAGGAAACTCTGTATCTGAGAACGTAGGTGTGAAACACCTGATCAATATCAAGACAGTTGCAGAGAGGAGAGAAAACATGCTGTGGTTTAGAACACCTGAGAAAGTATACTTTAAGAAAGGCTGCATGCCTGTAGCATTAGATGAACTCGGAACTGTAATGCATAAGAAGAAAGCGTTCATCGTAACAGACAGTTTCCTGTACAAGAATGGTTATGTAAAACCGATCGAAGATAAATTAGATCAGATGGGAATCCAGCATACATGCTTCTTTGAAGTTGCTCCAGACCCAACTCTGCAGTGCGCTAGAAGAGGTGTAGAACAGATCAGAGCATTTGAGCCAGATACGATCATCGCTCTTGGTGGTGGATCTGCAATGGATGCCGGAAAGATTATGTGGTTAATGTATGAGCATCCGGAAGCAAAATTCGAAGATATGGCTATGGACTTCATGGATATCCGTAAGAGAGTATACACATTCCCTAAGATGGGAGAGAAAGCTTACTTTATAGCTATCCCAACATCTTCAGGAACAGGTTCAGAAGTAACTCCATTCGCAATCATCACAGATGCTGATACAGGAGTAAAATGGCCTATCACAGACTACGAATTAATGCCAAACATGGCTATCGTAGATGTTGACAATGCAATGACAGCACCTAAGGGACTGACAAGTGCATCTGGTATCGACGTAATGACACATGCAATCGAAGCATATGTATCTATCATGGCTACAGACTTTACAGATGGTCTTGCTATGAAGGCAGTAAAAGCAGTATTTGATTACTTACCATCTGCATATGAGAATGGTGCTAATGATCCAATCGCAAGAGAGAAGATGGCTAACGCTTCATGCATGGCTGGTATGGCATTCGCAAATGCATTCCTTGGACTGAACCACTCTATGGCTCACAAACTTGGTGCATTCCATCACCTGCCACACGGTATTGCTAACGCTGTAATCCTGACAGATGTAATGCGTTACAATGCTGCAGAAGTACCTACAAGAATGGGAACATTCTCTCAGTATCAGTATCCACATGCACTTGCAAGATACGCCGAATTAGGACGTTTTGCAGGATGCAAAGGTAAGACAGATGAAGAAGTATTTGAGAACTTCATCGCTAAACTGGAAGAACTCAAAGAGAAGATTGGCATTAAGAAGACAATCAAAGATTACGGTGTAGATGAGAAATACTTCCTGGATACATTGGATGATATGACAGAGCAGGCATTCAACGACCAGTGTACAGGAGCTAACCCAAGATATCCTCTTATGAGTGAGATGAAAGAAATCTACCTGAAATGCTATTATGGAAAATAAAAAAGGCGTAAATATAATATCCATGAGTTTTTGTTTGGAGGTTGGATAATGTATTGAGCATAGGAAAAGTGCAGCGTTTGACGTTGCACTTTTTCTTATGTCAAAATATTGATAAAAAAATAACAATAAATATGCAGGATGAAAAATAGTGAAAAAAATATCAAAAAACTATTTAAAAATCTGACAATAAGGTATATAATACAGATAACAAGAAGGAAAAGGGCCAAAGTTCAATAAAAAGGAGGAATCTGTATGAAGCTCGAAAAGAAGAATTTGATCGTAGAGAGACCTTACAAATCAGTTTATAAGACCGAGGAGGGTGTTGTTAAAATATTTGTAACAGATCATCCAAAGTCAGCAGTATTTAATGAAGCATTGAACACTGTGAAAGTTGAAGAAACAGGATTGGATATTCCGAAACTAAAAGAGGTAACTCAGATTAATGGGGAATGGGCGCTGGTCATTGAGAACCGGGAAGGAAAAACTTTGGAAGAAATGATGAAAATTGACCGTGCCAATCTTGAAAAATATATGTCAGATTTTGTAGATCTTCAGCTGAAAGTACAGAGTAAAACGGCAGAAACATTACCGAAATTAAAAGATAAACTCGCAAATAAGATAAGAAATCTGAAAGTTTTGGATGCAACAGAGCGTTATGAACTTTTGACTAGATTGGAATCTATGCCGAGACATACAAAATTGTGTCATGGTGATTTTAATCCAAGTAACGTAATTGTTGAAAAGAACGGAAAGATGACTGTGATTGACTGGGCACATGCTTCACAGGGAAATGCAAGCGCAGATGCGGCAATGACATATTTGCTGTTTGCATTACACGATCAGGAGAGTGCAGATCTTTATCTTAAGTTATTCTGTAAGAAAAGCGATACCGCAAGACAGTATGTAGAACAATGGCTTCCAATTGTTGCTGCCGCAGAACTTGAGAAAGATATCCGGCTGGAAAAAGATTTTCTGATGAAATGGATCGATGTTATGGAGTATGAATAAATCGTACAAAAAATAAGCCTCCGAACGAGGCTTATTTTTTTATTTCATAATATACATAAGAGACAAAATCAACTGCTAAAAATCAGAAAAATACATTTCCACCAACATTTATACCAGATACGCCGGTAGATGCTGAGCGGAACTGTAAACAATTTATAACTGCAGAATGTCTTGCGCCGCCAAGTGCTGCCTGGGCAACAGAATAAGCAGTTGAGGAAGCACCTTTGCTGAGAACACGGTTCAATGAACCGTTCCAGGTTGGGGCAAACTGACCGGACTGGTAAATGACTGCGCGCAGATTGTTCGGATATGCCGGACTTGCCACACGGTTCATTATAACAGTTGCAACGGCTAACATTCCATCATAACCGCCTGCTTCACACTGGAGAATTGCCGCTAACAGGGCAACATCTGTGGTTGAAGCCGGAGTTGAATTACCATTATTAACAGTTGGAGAATTAGTGTTGGTACTGGTATTGGTGTTGGTAGTGTTGTTCTTATTTGTATTTGTTGATGCTGTCTGATTATTTTTATTCGCGTTATTCGTATTGGTATTAGTGTTGCTTGTCTCAGTATTTTTTGTGTCATCTGCCTTTACAGATCCTGAGACTTCATCGTTCTGTGCAAGCTTTAATGCTTCCTCAGCAGCTTTGGCACGGTCTAATTGTGCCTGATAATCTGCCAGTTCCCCGGAAGTAGATGAAATTTTTGAATTTAATTCATCACGCTTGCTGGTTAATGTCTCCTGAAGGCCGGAAAGCTTGCTTTGCTGCTGTTCCAGGTCATTCTGTTTCTGTTCTACATTACTGCGAACCTGCTGTAATTCTTCCAGCATCTTTCGATCATACTGACTAATAGTGGCAACATATTCAGCCTTGTTCAGGAAATCTCCCATACTTTCTGAAGTAAGAAGAATCTGAACCAGAGATGCGCCGCCGCCTTCATACATGAATTTGATTCGGTCTTTCATCGAATCATACTGCGCTTCTTCATCAAGCTGCGCAGAAGCGAGATCCAGCTTGGATTTTTCAACCTTAGCAGATAAATCCTCAATCTGGCTTGAAGTATTGTCCAGTTCCTTGCTTAAGGAAGATAACTGGCTGTTCAAATCATTTAACTCACCTTTTAAACCAGAGGTGGTACTTTCCAATTCATCTGTGGAAGGTGCCGAATATACTGGAGTATTAACAGAAGCAATTGTTACGGTACAGATGGTAATTGCCAAAGCCGATCGTAATGCTCGTTTCTTTTTCATACTTATCATAAACATATCCTTTCCCTTTTCGCGAATGCGTATCTATTATACTACAAAACATAAGATAAAGCAAATTTTTGACCGGAAACATAAGAAGAGACAGAAGTTTTTTGTTTCTTTTGACAGATTAAAGATATTTAGAACTTTATATAAACAAATCCGGAAAAGGTTTACACAGAGGAGATTTGTGTATAAAATAAATAATGAGAATGTCTAAGTGAGAGAGGAATATTTAATATGAAAAAATATGAAGAAGAAAATTATAAATATGAAAATATCTGCGATAAGATCTATCCGTGGGTAAAAACAGAGCTTACAGATTCACATGCATTGAACGGAAAACATTTTTCCAAAAAAGATGCTCCGGTAATTAGTTTTCTTGGGGATTTGAATGTTGTATTTGCAATCAAAAGGGCCGAAGATGCATATGAGATATTAAAAGACAATATGCTTCCGCCGGAATGTGATATCATAGAATTGTATCATAAGTCTTGTGAAAATCTGAATAGAGATGTAGAATTTGTAGTTGCGAATACCTGGTACGGAGGATTTGGAATTGTGGCAGACGGACATCATGAAGCAAGTTCCGTATGTTTCAAACATATCTGGCAGGTGTGTGCAGACAAATTAGAGGATGATCTGATCATTATGATTCCGAGAAAGGATGCGGTTCTTTTTGCACCGGCGGGCAATAAAGAGACTGTTCAGAAGATGATCGATCACGGGGAACAGGCTTATGAACAGGGCGAGAATAAGATCAGTAAGAATCTGTACCGGTTCTCAAGAGAAAGAAAGGAATTAGTTACATATGAAGAATAAGATCAGAATGATCGGTATGGATTTAGATGGAACTTTACTGAAGACGAATAAAGAACTGACCGCATACACGAAAGATGTACTGAAAAGAGCGGCAGAACAGGGAATCATTGTCATGCCGGCGACAGGAAGACCTTTTTCCGGCATTCCGAAAGAGCTGATCAGGCTGCAGGAAATCCGTTATGCAGTTACTGCAAATGGAGCAAGAGTCATAGATATGAAGAAAAATGAGGTGATCGTGGAAGAACTTCTTGCGTATGATATTGCAGAAGCAATGCTGACTGTATTTGAACGCTATGATACGTTCAGGGAAATTTACTATCATGGCATTGGATATGCATCCAAAGAGGCACTGGCCAGAATTGATAAGTATCTGAATATACCGGCGATGGCAGATTATATTACGTCTACGCGTGTACCCGTGGATGATGTGAGGGCAAAGTTTGAAGAGATGAATCAGCCGGTAGATAAGATCCAGGCATTATTTACATCGGTAGAAGACCGTGATGCAGCCAGAAAAGAGATTGAAGAGGTTTTTGGAATCGAGATTACCGGTGCGCTTCCGATGAATCTGGAGATTAATGCTGCAGGTGTTAATAAAGGGAAGGCAATGATCGAACTTGGGAAGGTTCTTGGCATTTCAAGAGAAGAGATCATGGCATTCGGAGATGGAAATAATGATCTGAAGATGTTAAAAGAAGTCGGAACAGGTGTAGCAATGGAGAATGCCATTCCATCGCTGAAAGAAGCAGCAGATTATGTGACACTGTCCAATGATGAAGAAGGCGTTGCGAAATTTATAGAAAAATATGTGCTGGATTAAGGAAAGGAGCGCAACATGTTAGATGTTATTAAGGTAATTATTTTGGGAATTGTGGAGGGAATCACGGAATGGCTTCCGGTCAGCAGTACGGGACATCTTATTCTGGTAGGAAATGTATTAAAGCCGAGTATGAGTGATGCATTTATGGAAATGTTCGATGTAGTGATCCAGCTGGGTGCGATCATGGCGGTTGTCGTATTGTACTTCCATAAATTGAATCCCTTTTCACCGAGAAAAAGTCATAAACAGAAGATGCTGACATGGCAGATGTGGATCAAAGTACTGATCGGCTCAGTACCTGCAGGAATAGTTGGAATATTGTTTAACGATATTCTGGATGAGATCTTTTACAAACCATTACCGGTAGCGATCATGCTGATCGTTTATGGTGTATTATTCATCGTCGTTGAGAAGCATAACGCAGGGAAGAAACCTTCTGTTACAAAGATTTCACAGCTCAGCGTCCAGATGCTGTTGTGGATTGGATTCTTCCAGATGCTTGCACTGATTCCGGGAACATCCAGATCAGGAGCTACGATTGTCGGAGCACTGCTGATCGGTGTATCAAGGGAAGTGGCAGCAGAATTTACATTCTTCCTGGCGATTCCTGCAATGTTTGGTGCAAGTCTTCTGAAACTGATCAAGTTTGGTTTCCATTTTACAGGTGCAGAGTTCGGTCTTCTGATGCTGGGATGTATCGTATCATTTGGTCTGTCGGTTATTGCGATCAAGTTCCTGATGGGGTATATCAAGCAGCATGATTTCAAAGTGTTCGGATATTACCGTATCGTATTGGGGGCACTGATCATTCTCTGGACGATCATTCAGACTGTAATTGCATAGAAATGTATAAGAAAACGAGTGGATGTTTCACGATTATGTGGAATTATCCACTTGTTTTTTGATTAAAACATGATAAAATATTAAATATATATGTATTTTTATACACATATTGAAAAGAATGGAGGAAAAAGATTATGAAGTTAAAAAAAGTTATCAGTGTCATGCTGGTTGGTGCATGCGTATTCTCTATGGCAGCATGTGGTTCTAAAAAAGAAGAAGCAAAAAAAATCGAAAGCGCAGATGATCTGAAAGATGCAAAGATCGGTGTGCAGACAGGTACAACAGGTGATATCTACTGCTCTGATGATTTCGGTGATGATCATGTGGAACGTTTTAATAAAGGTGCAGATGCAGTTCAGGCACTTGTAAAAGGTAAGATTGACGCAGTTGTTATTGATAACGAGCCTGCAAAAGCATTTGTAGATGCAAATGACGGACTGAAGATCCTCGAGACACCTTATGTAGAAGAAGATTATGCAATGTGCTTCAAAAAAGGCAACACAGAGCTGGAAGATAAATTCAACGCAGCGATCAAAGAACTGAAAGAAGACGGAACATTTGACAAAATCATCGGATATTATATCGATGGAACAGAAGATAAAGGATATGAGTCTCCGGCAGATGCTGACCGTTCCAATGGTAAACTTGTAATGGCAACAAATGCTGCATTTGAGCCATATGAATATTATGAAGATAACAAGATTGTTGGTGTTGATGTAGACTTTGCACAGGCAATCGCAGATAAACTTGGTATGGAACTTACTGTAAATGATATGGAATTTGACTCAATCATTGCAGCAGTTGACAGCGGAAAAGCAGATTTTGGTGCGGCTGGTATGACTGTTACAAAGGAAAGAGAGAAACAGGTAGATTTTTCTGATTCCTATTACACAGGAAAACAGATGATCATCGTTAAGAAATAATCCAGAAGAGTAGGATGAGAACATGCAGGAATTGAAAAGTAGTTTTATTTCGAATTTTATAGAAGATAACCGCTGGAGATATATTACAGATGGTCTGAAGATCACTTTGTTGGTTACAGTATTTGCAGTATTGATTGGTGTAGTACTTGGATTCTTGATCGCAATTGTCCGTACAACACATGATAAGACCGGTAAATTAAAGATTCTGAACGCAATCTGTAAAGTATATCTGACTGTGATTCGTGGAACTCCGGTTGTTGTACAGCTGATGATCATTTACTTTATCATATTCGGAAGTGTGGACATCAGCAAAGTACTGGTCGCGATCATTGCATTTGGTATTAACTCAGGTGCATATGTTGCGGAGATTTTCCGTTCCGGTATCATGTCAATCGATAACGGACAGTTTGAAGCGGGACGAAGCCTGGGATTCAATTATGCTCAGACAATGATGTACATCATTATGCCGCAGGCATTCAAGAATGTACTTCCGACACTTTGTAATGAATTCATTTCTTTATTGAAAGAGACTTCTGTATCCGGTTATATTGCGTTACAGGATCTGACGAAGGGCGGGGACATTATCCGGAGCCGTACATATGATGCATTCATGCCGCTAATCGCCGTTGCGCTGATCTATCTGGCAATGGTAATGATCTTTACCAAGCTTGTCAGCTTACTGGAGAGGAGGTTGAGAAACAGTGATCACTAAGAATGATGATGTGCTGATCAAAGTAGAAGGTCTGCACAAGATATACGGAGATTTTCATGCGCTGAATGGAATTAATGAAGAGATTCACAAGGGAGAAGTGGTCGTTGTCGTAGGACCATCCGGTTCTGGTAAGTCAACGTTCCTGCGTTCTCTGAATCTTCTTGAGGTTCCGGATCAGGGACATATCTATTTTGAAGGCGTGGATATTACAGATAAACATGTGGATATCAATAAGCACCGTCAGAAGATGGGAATGGTGTTCCAGCATTTTAATTTATTCCCGCACAAGACGATCAAGGAAAATATCACGCTTGCTCCGATCAAGCTTCTCGGAAAGAGCAAGGAAGAGGCAGATAAAAGAGCAATGGAACTTCTGGAAAGAGTAGGACTTGCCGAGAAGGCGGATTCTTACCCATCCCAGTTATCCGGAGGTCAGAAGCAGAGAATCGCGATCGTGCGTTCCATGGCAATGGATCCAGATGTGATCCTGTTCGATGAACCGACATCGGCTCTCGACCCGGAGATGGTAGGAGAAGTTCTGGAGTTGATGAAACAGCTCGCAAGAGAAGGTATGACGATGGTTGTGGTAACACACGAGATGGGATTTGCCAAGGAGGTTGGTTCCAGGGTTATCTTTATAGATTCCGGACAGATCAAAGAGCAGGCAAAACCAGATGAATTCTTCGACCATCCAAAGGATCCGCGGTTGCAGGAATTTTTATCAAAGATTTTATAATACAGAATGGAAAAAAAGGAAATATATCATGTAAATGCTTTCTCCCGCTGTGCGGTAAGAAAGATATTACATGATATGTTTCCTTTTTTATTTCAAACTATACTTTGCAACAACTGTCCCGTTCGATCAGATGGTGGGGAACGATGATCTTGGTTGCGGGAAGATTTGGATTTTCTATGTGGTTGATGATCTGGGAGGCAGCTTCACTTCCAAGCTGACCGGCTCCGATGTCAATTGAAGTTAATTGCGGGGAGGTCAGTCTTGCAAACAGAGAGTTGTTGAAAGATATGATGGACAGATCTTCCGGGATGGATAGATGAGTTTCCAGGCAGACTCGTTCTAAAGAGACGGCGAGGATATCATCACTGACCAGAATTGCTGTCGGTCGGTCTTCCTGGAGCAGAAGTCCGCGTATGGCTTCTTCATTATTCTCTGATGCATTTTTTACTTCCGCACAGTATTCCGGACGGACAGGAAGCTGATGGCTTGCGAGTGCAAGCTGGTAACCGGCCTTACGGTCGGCGGAGAACATCAGGGAACTGTCGGAACCAAGATAGGCGATCCGGCGGTGCCCAAGCTGGTACAGGTATTCCGTTGCTTCACGGCCGGCAAGCAGATTGTCATTGTCAATATAGATCGTCTGATTGGTGTACTGTGTTGCTTTTCCGATAAGAATATATAAAAGACCTTCGTTAAAGAGGTAATCGATAACAGGGTCTTCTTTTTTGGAATACAGTACGATGAAACCGTCTACTTTGCCACTTCGGGACATAGAGCGGACTGCTTCAAGGATCTCAGCTTCATCCTGGCCGGTTACAATTGTCGTCATATACTGTCTGCCGTTACAGTAATGGCTGATTCCCTGGACTGCCTCCAGATAGAAGGAGTTCTCGTAGACTTCTTTGGCAGAAGCAGGGAGAATGATGCCGATCGTACGTGAATTCTGTGAAGCGAGATTGCTTGCCTGAAAATTCGGTTCATATCCAAGTTCTATCATAGCTTTTCTGACACGTTCTTTTGTCTCTTCACTGATAGAGGGATTATTTTTGCAGGTTCTGGATACGGTGGAAGGGGAAACACCTGCCAGCGCAGCCACATCTTTAATTGTTACGGTCATGTAAGTAACCTCCGTTAGAGTTATATTTTCGTAGCTTTTGTATTTTTCTTATATTTTACAGCAAATAAATCAATAATGCAATTGAATTGCGGAAATACAATGCAAACGTGTGCATTGGTATATAGAAGAATTGCACAAAAAAGGTAAGATCAAATTGTTGAAAAGGTAGAATTACATTTTATAAACGAAAATACATTGAAAATCATGCAAAATCTAACTATAATTAACGCAAACGGTTGCATAAATAAATGTAATAAGAAAACATGAGGAGGTTTCGTTGGGAACAAGGATAAGAGTAAAAATATACCATAAGTAATTCTTGCATCGTTAACCGGAAAGGCAGTACCGTTAAGTGAAGTCCCGGATTCGGTATTTTCTGAGAAAGTCTTAGGTGACGGAGCCGCAATTATTCCGGCAGATGGTAAGATTGTAAGCCCGGTAGACGGAGAGATATCAACAGTGGCAGAAACCAATCATGCATATGGATTTACATCAGAGGACGGACAGGAAGTGCTGGTTCATGTCGGACTGGAGACAGTGTCATTAGACGGAGAATGCTTTAAAGTCTATGGAAAAGCCGGAGATAAAGTAAAAGCCGGAGACCTGGTTGCGGAGGTGGATCTTCAGTATATAGAAGGAGACGTAAAAGCAGGTGAGTCCGAAGTGCTGGTCCTGACAGAAAAGAACGTGAAAGCAGAAGAGATTGATGGGTGGCGTGAAGCAGATGGACGCAGCAAAGCAGCAAAGAATGAAAAGCGGCTGGATTACATATTCTGTAATACGCAGGCAGATGTCCGCACTTCGAACGTTATCTGTAACGGAAAGAATGCACCGGTCGTATCGGATCATTACGGAGTTATGATAACGGTATAACAGATCGGTTTATAATGAAAGAAAATCAAAACAATAAGAAAAGAAGAGGGAAAGAAAGATGAGCGAGAGAGCAGCAGGCATACTCATGCCGATCAGCAGCCTTCCATCGGAATACGGAATCGGCTGTTTTTCAAAGAGTGCATATGAATTTGTGGACTGGCTAAAAAAAGCAGGACAGAGTTACTGGCAGATTCTGCCGCTTGGTCCTACAAGCTACGGAGATTCTCCGTATCAGTCGTTTTCAACATTTGCGGGCAATCCATATTTCATCAGTCTGGAGGCACTGGTGGAAGAAGGCGTTCTGACAAAAGCAGAATGTGAAGCTGTAGACTGGGGAAAAGTAAAAGGGAGTATTGATTATAAAAAGATTTACGAAGGACGTTATCCGCTTCTTCGAAAAGCTTACGAAAGAAGTAATGTACATGAGAATGAAGCGTATCAGCAGTTCGTAAAAGAGAACAGCTGGTGGCTGTCGGATTATGCATTATTCATGGCAGTAAAAGACAGATTTGACGGCGTGGAATGGAAATTGTGGGCAGATGATATCAAGCTGCGCTGGGGACCTGCGATGGATTATTACCGTGAAGAACTGTATTTTGATATCGAATTCCATCAGTATATGCAGTTCAAGTTCTATGAACAGTGGATGCAGTTAAAAACCTATGCGAACAAAAAAGGCATTCAGATCATCGGTGATATCCCGATCTATGTTGCAATGGACAGCGCAGATACCTGGGCACATCCGGAATTGTTCCAGTTAGATGAGGAAAATGTACCGGTTGCTGTTGCAGGATGTCCGCCGGACGGATTCTCCGCAACCGGACAATTATGGGGAAATCCACTCTACCGCTGGGGATATCATAAAGAAACAGGATATCAGTGGTGGATATCTCGTCTGGCATATGTGTTCCGCCTGTACGATGTAGTAAGAATCGATCATTTCCGTGGATTTGATGAGTATTTCTCTATTCCATACGGGGCAGAGACGGCGGTAGACGGACACTGGGAAAAAGGACCGGGCATGGATCTGTTCTGGAAAGTAAGAGAAGCACTGGGTGAAAAACCAGTTATCGCAGAAGACCTAGGATACGTTACGGACAGTGTACGTGAGCTGGTAAGGGACAGTGGATTTCCGGGTATGAAGGTTCTGGAATTTGCATTTGACTCGAGAGATTCGGGATGTGCGAATGACTATCTGCCACACAACTATCCGGTGAACAGTGTTGCTTATACAGGAACACATGACAATGAGACGCTTGCAGGCTGGTGGGGAAGCATCAGTAAGGATGAGCAGAAGCTGACCCGCGAGTATCTCTGTGATACGTACACACCGGAAGCAGAACTGAATAAGCCGTTGATCAGCCTGATCATGAGAAGTGCCGCAAAATGGTGCGTGATCCCGATGCAGGATTACCTGGGTCTTGATAACAAGTGCCGTATGAATACACCGTCAACGGTCGGAACCAACTGGAAATGGAGAATCCGCAAGAACCAGTTATCTGTGAAATTACAGAAAGAGATCTATGCAGTGACATTGCGTTACGGAAGAATGAACTGGATGGAAGAAGTTGAAGAGGCAGCGGACAGAGAAGAATAGAGAGTATCCTGTCTGGGAGCGGAAATAAAAAGGGCAGATATCTGTATAATGATATCTGCCCTTTGCTATTCGTATACTTTCATAGGTTCTCTTCAAATTAGATAGGAAGTTCAAGATAAATATCTTTTCCTTCTTTGATAGAGATGACTACTTTACCATGTTTAATTGTAGTAACAGCACCTTGAACACTTGCAACAGGTGCGGCTTCGGCAGGAGCTTCCTCTTCAGCAGGAGCTTCTTCTGCTGCTAAATCGTCATCTGATTTGAATCCTTCTACGTTATCTGCTGTCAGTGGACAGAGGGAATCACTTGTTTTTGTTAATTTTGCCCCAAGAACCTGTCCGATCTTCAGACATCCGTCAAGATTTAAAAGACCTGAATCTACTAATTCATCGAAGATTGCAGGATCCTCTAAGTTTGCCGGTTCAATTGTAATTCCGCCTTCTGCTCTACAGCATAATACGGCAGGATCATTTGCATGCGCTTTCGCTGTTTCAGCTGTAATTGACATACCGAATACCTCCTAAATATTCATATTTATTTTCTATGAATAGTATAGACTTTTCTAATTAAATTTTCCAATTGCTTTTTCCGATGAAAGACAACTGGAATAGATAATCTCTATAGAACAAAGAAATAAGAATCAGCTTAAAAAATATATAGAATCTTTCTATAAGTATATGAGAATAACCAATTGGAAATATAAAGGAAACAGGAATATAATAATATCAAACGATAATATTGTTAGTGGCAGGGATCAGCCACATTCCCTTCTCTTAAAGCCCTTTTCCTGAGGATGTCGATATCGGGACGACATTTCCAGGAAAAGGGCTTTGACGTTATATAGAATGATAAGTTATAATGAATCATATGTTCGAGAAAGTAAAATAAATGGGGAAGCAATAGAAAATGAAAAATACAGAAAAAAAAGATGAAGACCTTGTTAAGATTGTACAGCCTTTGGTGGACTGGTACCGCGAGAATAAAAGAGATCTTCCGTGGCGCCATAACCCGGACGCATACCGGGTGTGGATATCCGAGATTATGCTGCAGCAGACAAGGGTGGAAGCTGTAAAAGGATATTACGACCGCTTTTTAAAAGCACTTCCGACAGTGAAGGATCTCGCAGAAGCAGAAGAGGATAAACTCCTGAAGCTATGGGAAGGTCTTGGATATTATAACCGTGTCAGGAATATGCAGAAGGCAGCACAGCAGATCATGGTTGATCATGAAGGCATATTTCCGAATACTTATGAAGAAATTCTGCAATTGAAAGGAATCGGAAATTACACGGCGGGGGCTATCAGTGCATTTGCTTACGGAATCCCGAAGCCGGCAGTGGATGGTAACGTACTCCGGGTGATTTCCAGGATCACTGGAAGTTATGAAGATATCATGAAGCAGAGTGTCCGTAAGAAGATTGAACACACACTGGAACAGGTGATACCATCCGATGCTGCCAGTGATTTCAATCAGGGACTGATCGAGCTGGGAGCAATCGTGTGTGTGCCGAACGGAGAACCGAAATGTGAGGAATGTCCGGTAAAAGAATATTGTATTGCGTGCAAGGAGAATCTAACGACAGAGATACCGGTAAAGAAAAAGGCAAAAGCCAGAAAGATCGAAGAAAGAACCATTCTGATATTCAAAGACGGTAAGCAGATTGCAATCCGGAAGCGTCCGGCAAAAGGTCTGCTGGCAGGACTGTATGAATTTCCGAATGTGGAAGGTAAGCTTTCGATGGACGAAGTTACGGAATATAGCAAGACGATCGGTCTGATGCCGGTCCGTGTGCAGGAACTTCCGGAAGCAAAGCATATCTTCAGTCATATCGAATGGCACATGACAGGATATGAGGTGATCGTAGATGAGCTGGAGAAGACGAATGAGAAAGGATTTCTGTTTATTCATCCGGAAGAGATCAGGAAGGAGTATTCGATTCCGTCGGCGTTTGAAAAGTATACAGGGTATGCGGGGATTGAACGGTAGTGATCGGAAAAACAATGGAAATTAAAAAGATGCAGATAACTGTCAGTTATATAACAGTTACCTGCATCTTTCTATATGATTCATAATTATTCATATTACGTCGGCTGCTGGGAAAGCTTAGGAGCTTTCTTGTCTGCTGCAACATATACGAATGGATAGATAATGCATGCCATCGTAACAGCTGCGATCACATCGGTCACGGAATGCTGCTTTAAGAACATTGTGGACAGAATGATAAGTGCAGCCAGAATGTAAGCGCTGATCTGGATCCATCTGTGCTTTTTCAAATCATTACTATGTGAGATGGCAATGCCTGCACCGATAGAGTTGAATACATGGATGCTTGGAAGCACATTCGTCGGTGTATCTGTTTTATACAGAACTTTTACCATATCGGTAAACATATTGTCTCGTGGAAATACAGTTGGTCTTAAATTTAATGCATTTGGAAAGACCGTACATATGATCAGGAAAATTGTCATACCTGAAAATAAAAAAGCACATAGTCTGTAAAATCCCCATTTATCCTTAATCAGGAAATAAGCCACAGTCACAGCAATGAATATGAACCACAACAAATAAGGGATAATAAAATATTCAATAAACGGAATATGATTATCAATTGGAGAGTGTATCATATAATGTCGTACATCTGTGCGCTTTTCAAGGTAAACAAACCATGGCATATAGATCAGAAAGTATGATAATACCCATGCATGACGGTACTTCTTCAAAAAACTCTTTGCTTTATCAATGGCTTTCATATGAACTACCCCTTTTTAAGCCTTTGTTATTATCTTATCTCGTTTCAAAGCGCATTATAACATGAAAAAAATGAATCAACAATAATGTTCATGGAATATTAACAAAATTAATAATACATTTTCTTTTTCTCAAATATCTGCATGTCGTAAGAAAGTGTTCCTTTCTTTAACGCATCTGGTGTACGAAGTGTCCATACAGCAATCGGAAGATGCAGAATGTGCTTTAAAAACCATACTTCAAATCTCGGAAGGTCTGCGAGTTTATACGAGATAAAATCAGGACGTCCGAGTACATTGCCGAGCAGATGTTTTACAATAAAAGTCAGTATCCATGGTTCCGGAAGATTGTCTGCAGTCAGATTGGAAGAAAGCTGACCTCTCAGGACATGTGGCGCATGGCGGCGGAACCACCAGATGCCAAGTGTGTTAAAGGACTGCACCATATAAGGACCGTTATAGTTTTTCAGGGCTTCCCATGTCTTTTCGCAGATACTGAGAGAAGATTTCGGAATCTTAAGTTCGATCAGAAGCGGCACCTGCCCGTCTACCAGAGAAAGTACCTCAGAAAAAAGAGGGATGGTTTCAGTGGTATCCTGTAACCGGCAGCGCTGCAGTTCTTTTGACGGAAGTACCTCAACTGCTTCCGGGCGTCCGCAGATACGTGACAGATCATCATCGTGAAATACGACAAGTTTTCCGTCGGTTGACAGATGTACATCCAGTTCAATTCCGTATCCGTGTGAGATTGCAGCCCGGAAAGAAGAAAGGGAATTTTCCGGAATTCCCTTTTCAATACAGTGGTATCCGCGGTGTGCGAACATAGTATGGAGAAATGGGCGGATCTGTTGTTTGTGGGACAGCCTCGGCCAGATCAGATAAAAGTAGAATGCTGTGAAAAATATAATAATTCCGGCAATTAGTAAACGCATAAAATAACCTCCCTGTGTACAGAATTATTTACAAGGCGTAATAATACGTAACTTCTCTTTTTCCAGATGTACATGGATGTCAGACTGCAGAAAGACCGGCTCGCCGTCGGTATGTACAGGCAGTGCGCGGTCACTGGTGATCGTGACTTCTGTGCAGGTGTCCAGAGTGATTCCACGGAAACGGGTATGCCATCCTTTGAATGCTGTCGGAAGCAGGCAGAGAACCTTAAGCCGTGTCAGTTCTGAGACAGTGATGATATCCAGTCTGTCATCGGTCCCGCTGGCGGCAGGACAGAAGTTGAATCCGCCGCCTTCATATTTCAGATTCATAACTGCTGTAAAATAGACTTTGTGATAGGTTTTTGTTTCACCGGTTTCGGTTGTGACAGTCATTGTGACCGGCTTTAATGTAAGCAGTTTATGAAGTGCAACACCGAGATAGGTAAGTTTCCCAAGTTTCAGACGGTTCAGAAAAGCTTTGAGCGGCGTGACCATTACCTGATGGCAGACTGCGGCATCAAAGCCGATACCGGTACTTACGGCAAAACGCCGGTGTTTATTTTCATAATCCAGTACACCGACATTCATGGCAGTGTAATGCGAAGGAGAAAGAATCTGTTCCAGAGCACTGTGGATATCCGTCGGAAGTCCCAGACCTCTGGCAAAGTCATTGCCTGAACCAAGCGGGATATATCCAAGTGTTACTTTGTCCAGGTATCTGATTCCATTGATTACTTCGTTTAAAGTACCATCTCCTCCGAGGACAACAATCGTATGAGGAGCACCGTCGGAAGTCAGATCATGCACCAGGCGGGTAGCATGATGCTGATATTTCGTAAATAAAACATTATATGCGATTTCTTTTTCCAGCAAAATTTTTTCAATCTGTTTCCAGAGAAGAATCCCTCTGCCGGATCTGGCATTGGGATTGGCAATAAACGTGTACATACCGTATTCATCCTTTGCAAATTCATAGATTTCAAAATGATCAGAACAATCCGTTCAGATAAGTAGTAAGGGATCGGCGCATATTGCCCTCAAAATCAGCATCGCCGCTCTTTAAACACCACTCAAATACATTTCCGATTACGATCATACGGATGTCGGTTGTGATATCCTCCAGATTGACAGGAGGGGAAATGATTCCGGCATCAATTACGCGTTTCAGGTAATCGTGAACGGTGATGATCGGATATGGTCTTTCCGTACGGATCAAAGGGTTCAGGGACTGATTCTTAGGTGTATAGTAATTGGCCATAAATTCAACTCCGAGCTCTTCGCAGTAGTGAACATAATTCAAGTAAACCGAGATGATTGCCTCTTTTGTCCCGGCAGCACTGGACGGAAGATCAAGAAGATTAGGATCCATACTCGGCTGTTCTTCAATATAATAAGAAAGAAGATCATCTTTTGTCTTGAAATGATGATAAAAACTTCCATTGGAGACACCGGCTTCTTCGCAGATATTCTTGATCGACAGCTGCTCATAACCCTGCTTTTGCAGGATCCGTTTGGCTGCCTGAAAGATCTTGGCACGTGTTTCCCTGGATTTGAGTTGTTGTTTTGAGAGTCCTTGTATTTCCTGATTCATAAGTAAAAGCCCCTTTAAGTATTTCTGTTTTTCTGATAAGTTCAAGTAGCTTCAGTATAACATAGAAAAAAAACATTTTCAAGAAAACAGAGTGAACTCTGTATTATAGACGCCATTGCATACAGTGGGGAATTCAGTTATAATTATCCGCGTAATAAAGAAGTATAAATTCTTTGAATACGGCAAGAAAGGGAAAGACAAAACATATGGATATTAATCAGGTGATTACCGGGGAACTTGGAGTCAAAAGATGGCAGGTCGATGCGGCGGTAAAATTAATCGATGAAGGCAATACGATCCCGTTTATCGCAAGATATAGAAAAGAAGTCACGGGAACATTGGACGATGCTCAGCTGCGAACATTGTATGAGAGACTGGTATATCTGCGCAATCTGGAAGAAAAGAAAGAACAGGTTCTGTCAAGTATAGAGGAACAGGGAAAACTCACCGGAGAATTAAAAAAGCAGATTCTGGCAGCAGAGACGATGGTTGTGGTAGAAGATCTCTACCGTCCGTACCGTCCAAAACGCCGGACACGTGCCATGATCGCAAAGGAAAAAGGACTGGAACCGCTTGCAGCACTTATCACACTTCAGAAAGCGGAGAAACCGATAGAAGTGTATGCGGAAGAATATGTGAATTCGGAGAAAGAAGTAAAATCCGTAAAAGAAGCAATTGACGGAGCAAAAGACATCATCGCCGAGTCGGTATCAGATGAGGCAGATTACAGAAGCTGGATCCGCAAGGCAACTATACAGCATGGGAAAGTAATCTCACAGGCAAAAGATGAAAAAGCGGAGTCCGTATACGAGATGTACTATGATTTCGAAGAGCCGGTGACAAAACTTGCCGGGCACAGAGTGCTTGCACTGAACCGTGGAGAAAAAGAAAAGTTTCTTACGGTGAAGATTGAGGCACCGCAGGACGACATCTTAAGATATCTGGAAAAGAAGATGCTCCACAGTGATAATCCGCATACCACACCGATCTTAAAGGAGGCGGCAGAGGACAGCTATAAGCGTCTCATTGCGCCGGCTATTGAACGTGAGATCCGAAGTGATCTGACCGAGAAGGCAGAAGACGGGGCGATCAGCGTATTTAAGAAGAACCTGCATCAGCTCCTGATGCAGCCTCCGATTGTGGGACAGACTGTACTTGGCTGGGATCCTGCATTCCGTACCGGATGTAAACTTGCAGTTGTAGATCCGACCGGTAAAGTGATCGGAACGACAGTGATCTATCCGACAGCGCCGACGACACCGAAGAAGATCCAGGCCTCCAAAGACCTGCTGAAGAAGATTATTGCAAAATATAACATTACACTGATCTCCGTAGGAAATGGTACTGCATCCAGAGAGTCAGAACAGTTTATCGTAGAATTGTTAAAAGAGATCCCACAGAAAGTGCAGTATGTAATCGTAAATGAAGCAGGAGCTTCCGTATATTCTGCAAGTAAGCTCGCATCAGAAGAATTTCCGAAATTTGATGTGGGACAGAGAAGTGCGACGTCTATCGCAAGAAGACTGCAGGATCCACTGGCAGAACTTGTAAAGATCGATCCGAAATCCATCGGTGTCGGACAGTATCAGCATGATATGAATCAGAAGAAATTAAGCGAAGCTTTATCCGGTGTTGTAGAAGACTGTGTAAATAAAGTCGGCGTTGACCTGAATACGGCGTCTGCACCGTTACTTTCTTATATTTCAGGTGTTTCCGGTGTGATTGCCAGAAATATCGTGGCATTCAGAGAAGAAAATGGAAGATTTACAGACAGAAAACAGCTTCTGAAGGTTGCAAAGCTTGGACCAAAAGCGTTCGAACAGTGTGCCGGATTCATGAGAATCCAGAACGGTACGAATCCGTTAGACGGAACCAGTGTACATCCGGAGTCCTATGAAGCTGCGGAAAAACTTCTGAAGAAACAGGGATTTTCACTGGAAGATATCAGCGGAGGAAAGCTTACCGGACTTTCCCTTACGATCAAAGACTATGCAAGACTTGCAAAAGAACTGGAGATTGGAGAGATCACCCTCCGGGATATTGTGAAAGAACTGGAAAAACCGGGACGTGACCCGCGTGACGAGATGCCGAGACCAATCTTAAGAACGGATGTCTTAGATATGAAAGACTTAAAGGAAGGCATGATCCTGAAAGGAACCGTAAGAAATGTCATTGACTTTGGTGTGTTTGTAGATATTGGAGTGCACCAGGATGGACTGGTGCACATTTCCGAGATCACGGATAAGAAATTTATCAAGCATCCGCTGGAAGTGGTAAGTGTTGGCGATATCGTGGATGTAAAAGTGATGAGCGTGGATCTTAAGAAGAAGCGGATCCAGCTTACGATGAAAGGAATTTCATAATCCGGGAAAGAAAGTACGGAGAGAGGATGGAGCACATGAAAAAAAGTTGGGAAAAAATAATCAAAACCATTCTGGGAGTTCTGGTCGGCAATCTTGTATTGTCGTTTGCTGTGGCAGCGTTTATCGTGCCGAATGGGATCATTATGGGAGGTGCGACTGGTATCGGTCTTACGATCAGCCATTATTTTCAGGTAAACCTATCGATGATTATTTTGGCGATCAATGCGGTGCTGTTCGTTCTCGGTGCAGTATTTTTGGGAAAGAAGTTTGCATTGACAACGATCATCAGTTCCTTTATTTATCCAATATTCCTGTCGATGGCACAGTCCATTCCGGGAATAGACAAAGTGACGGAGAATAATGCTATGCTTGCGGCATTATATGGAGGGGTTCTCCTTGGAATCGGTATCGGACTGGTGGTAAGAGTAGGTGCTTCTACCGGTGGAACCGATATACTGGCACTTGTGTTACACAAATGGTTTCATGTCCCGGTAGCGGTATTCTTGTATATCGTAGATTTTTCGGTGCTGGGATTTCAGATGCTGTTTTCAGATTCGGAACAGATACTGTATGGTATTTTGAATTTGTTTTTAAGTACGGTTGTGCTGAACCGGGTGATGCTTCTTGGGAAGTCACAGATCCAGTTATTTGTAATTTCGGACAAATACAGAGAAATCCGTCAGAAAGTCTTAACGGATATTGATGCCGGAGTGACGATGGTAGACATCGAGACCGGTTATGGAGAGCAGAAGCAGCAGGGCGTATTATGTGTTATCCACAGCAGAAAGCTGTATTCGGTAAAAGAGGCGATTCAGGAGATCGATCCGAAAGCATTTATCACGATCACGCAGATCAATGAGGTAAGAGGACGCGGATTTACAATGGAAAAGCTGCGTTACGACGAATTGAATCATACGAAAAACTAGACTTTACAGGTATTGTGAGTTAGAATGTTAACAAAGATTGAAGGAAGGACGAGGTATCATTTATGGAGAAATATACTGGCAAATCAATATTTAAAGGAATTGCAATTGGAAAAATATTGTTCTACCAGAAGGGAGAACAGCCTGTAAAACGTGTGAAAATAGAGGATACTGCAGAACAGATCAAACGTTACGAGGATGCACGTGCAAAGGCAGCAGAGCAGTTACAGGGACTGTATGAAAAAGCGTTAAAAGAAGTCGGCGAAGCAAACGCAGCTGTATTTGAAGTACACCAGATGATGCTGGAGGATGATGATTATATCGATTCTGTTGTAAATATCATCGAGACACAGCAGGTAAACGCAGAATTTGCTGTTGCTACAACAGGAGATAACTTTGCGAAGATGTTTGCAGAGATGGAAGATGATTATTTCAAAGCAAGAGCAGCAGATGTAAAAGATATCTCGGAACGTATGGTAAATATCTTAAGTGGGAACGAAAGCGGTGGAGCCCTCGGTGATGAACCTGTGATCGTTGTGGCAGAAGATCTTGCACCAAGTGAGACAGTCCAGATGGACAAGGAGAAGCTCCTTGCATTCGTAACCAGACTTGGATCTGCAAATTCACATACAGCAATCCTTGCAAGAACGATGAACATCCCGGCACTGATCGAAGTTGATATTAAAGAAGAGTGGAACGGAAAAATGGCGGTTGTAGACGGTTACACAGGAACATTCTACATTGATCCGGATGAAGAAACTTTAAAGAAAATGCAGGAAAAGAAAGAAGAAGACATCAAAGCAAGAGAACTTCTTCAGGAATTAAAAGGAAAAGAAGATATAACGGTAGACGGAAAACATATCAAATTATATGCAAATATCGGCGGTGTAAAAGATGTTACAAGTGTACTGGCCAATGATGCGGCCGGAATCGGTCTGTTCAGAAGTGAATTCTTATATCTGGAAGCGGATAATTATCCGGATGAAGAAGCACAGTTCCAGGCATACAAGACAGTAGCCGAGAACATGGCAGGTAAGAAGGTAATTGTACGTACACTGGATATCGGTGCGGACAAGCAGGTGGATTATTTCAACCTTGATCATGAAGAAAATCCGGCCATGGGATACCGTGCGATCCGTATCTGTCTGGACAGAAGAGATATCTTCCGTACACAGCTGCGGGCACTTCTTCGTGCAAGCGCATATGGTAACATTGGAATTATGTATCCAATGATCATTTCTGTAGATGAAGTGAAAGAGATCAAGAAGATCGTAGAGTCTATCAAAGCAGAACTGACAGAAAAAGGAATCGAGTACGGTGAAGTTGAACAGGGTATTATGATCGAGACACCGGCAGCAGTGATGATCAGCGATCTTCTGGCAGAGGAAGTTGACTTCTTCAGTATCGGAACAAACGACCTGACTCAGTATACACTGGCAATTGACAGACAGAACAGCAAACTTGACAACATTTATGATTCACATCATCCGGCAGTACTCCGCATGATCCAGAAGACGATCGAAAACGGACACAAAGCAGGATGCTGGGTTGGTATCTGCGGAGAACTTGGAGCAGATATGACTCTGACAGAGACATTCCTTAAGATGGGAATCGATGAATTGTCTGTATCTCCGACATTTGTTCTTCCAATCAGAAAACTGATCCGTGAAATGAGCACAAAATAATGGTTGCATAGACGGATATGCCGTACTATAATATAGGACGAAAGAAGATTCTTCGGGGCAGGGTGTGATTCCCAACCGGCGGTAAAGTCCGCGAACTGGTCATTTGAAGAATTTCTGGTCAGAGATATCTGGACAGATGTTATCAATGTGATGATCAGCCGATCTGGTGAGATTCCGGAACCGACAGTAAAGTCTGGATGAGAGAAGGATGATATGATATTTACAGAATTATCAGAATGATATGATTGCCCCGTTGCCCTTTTGGGTGACGGGGTTTTTGTCTGCAATGTGAATATCGTATGGTTCAAAATAAGAAGTTTCTTCCTTTAGAATATAATTTAATTTAAAGGAGAAAGAAAGATGAGTACAAAAGTAATGACAAGACAAAATGAAAAAAACAGAAATAAAATCAGGACAATGGCACAGATTGGTATGTTGTCGGCAATCGCAACAGTATTGATGTTGTTCGAAATTCCGCTTCCGTTCGCCCCGTCCTTCTATGAGATAGATTTCAGCGAAGTACCGATCCTGATCGGAAGCTTTGCGATGGGACCACTCGCCGGAGCGGCAATAGAACTTATCAAGATCTTACTGAACTTTGCAATCAACGGAACTATGACAGCGGGAGTCGGAGAAATCGCAAACTTCCTGATCGGCTGTTCACTGGTTGTGCCGGCCGCATTGATCTACCATAAGAAACATACCAGAACCGGAGCAGTAGCCGGAATGGCAGCGGGAACCGTATTCATGACAGTAGTCGGATGTTTCCTGAATGCCTTCGTATTACTACCGGCATATGCCAAAGCATTCGGTATGCCGATCGACGGCCTGGTTGGAATGGGAACTGCCGTAAACAAACATATCACAGACCTTAAGACTTTCGTGATACTGGCAGTCGGACCATTCAATCTGCTGAAAGGTATACTGGTATCTTTGATCGTGTTCCTGGTTTATAAAAAAATCAGTCCGATATTGAAGATGAATGCGTAATTTGGGATTTGATTCAGGAAGGCTGTGGATACCCGAACCGGAATAAAGCTTGGAAAGGTGTTCCTG
>ENA-OUQP01000629-OUQP01000629.1-human-gut-metagenome-genome-assembly--contig:-NODE-629-length-30851-cov-6.762761_pt1 | contig 30851 bp, 29 predicted proteins | sample MGYA00237951_ERZ548836 | MGnify/ENA primary metagenome ERZ548836 (study PRJEB26490, sample SAMN05194702) | human gut metagenome | biome: terrestrial biome; feature: human-associated habitat; material...
GTGTAAGGGGGGCTGTTCTCTTTCCGAGGAAAGAGAACAGCCCCCCTTATTTCGCGTCCCCTGCACGGCGCAGGGAAACCATTCTTTGCCCAGTGCAAAGAAAAATATTTACTTGCTGCGGGCAAGAACTTCGCAAACGAGCCGATAGACCCGCTCGGTCGAGGCGACGTTGAGCTTTTCCTCCACCGAGTGCACGTCGTGCAGCTCGGGACCCATGGAGAGCGCGTCGAGGCCGGGGATCTTTTCGATGAAGAGCCCGCACTCAAGGCCGCCGTGGGTGGCTTCGATGCGGCCGTCGCAGCCGGTGAGGTCGCGGTAGACCGCCTGCACCTGCTTGCGCAGGGCGGAATCGCGGTCATACTGCCAGCCGGGATAGCTGCTGCGCTCGCCCACCGTGCCGCCCGCGTACTCGACGATGGACTTCACGCGCTGGATGAGCATCTGCTTCTGCGAGGCGATGCACGAGCGGACGGAGTAGGAAAACCGGAGGCCCGTCTCGTCCATGTGCATCACGCCGAGGTTGAGCGACGTCTGCACAAGGCCGGGGAAGTCGGCGCTCATCTCCTGCACGCCCTGCGGCAGGGCAAGAAGCACATGGAGGATGCGAGACGTCTCCCGTTCGGAGACGGCGGTCGTGACCCCGGCTTTTTCACAGGTGAGGGAAATGCCGCCGTCGGTCACGGCGTACTCATTTTTGAGTGTCGCGTCGAATTCGCTGATGAACGCCTCGAACGCGGGCGCGTCGGACGCAGAGAGTGCGACGCGCGCGTCGTTTCGCAGGCAGATAACGTTGTCGAACTGGCCGCCCTCGAGCGCGTGCACGCGCAGCGACGGGCATTTTTCCATCGCGGAGTACAGCGTGCGCGCCATCAGGCAGTTGGCGTTGCCGCGGCCCTGATTGATGTTCACGCCCGAGTGCCCGCCCTTGAGCCCGGAGATGGTCACGCGGTAGCCGGTCAGACCGTCCGCGCGCTCCTGCGGCGCGGAAAGCGCGCAGTCAAGGCGCACGCCGCCCGCGCAGGACACGGTAAAAACGCCCTCCTCCTCAGAGTCGAGATTCAGCAGCTTTCTGCCCTTTAAGTCCGAGCAGTCCAGCGCGAACGCGCCGTCCATGCCGACCTCTTCGTCGACGGTGAAGACCGCCTCGATGGGGGGATGGGGAAGCGTCTCGTCGGAGAGGATCGCCAAAATCATCGCAACGGCGATGCCGTTGTCGCCGCCGAGCGAGGTCTTGTCCGCCCAGACCCATTCGCCGTCGGTGCGGATGTCGAGCCCGTCGCGCGTCATGTCCTTGGTGCAGTCCTCGGTCTTGGCGCAGACCATGTCGATATGGCCCTGCAGAATGACGGGCGCGGCGTTTTCGTACCCGCAGGAGCCGTCCTTCCAGATGATGAGGTTGTTGCACGCCTCCTGACGGTACTTCAGGCCAAGCTCCTTGGCAAAGCCGACACACAGGTCGCTGATTTGCTTCGTATTTCCACTGCCGTGAGGGACGGAGCAGAGCTTTTCAAAATAGTAGAAGACCCTTTCGGGCTTGAGACCGGATAATACTGCCATAATACCCTCCAAATAGCGTTTAGTTGATCTGCTTGCGGCGGCTCAGGTTCATCGTGCCGTCCTGCATATCCTGAATGCTGTCGAGACTCTTGCCCGTGCCCTCGGCCACGCACTGGATGGCGTTTTCGGCCACGACCGCGTGGATGCCGGTGCGTGCGGTGACGAGCTTGTCAAAGCCGCGAACTAAGCTGCCGCCGCCGGTCATGACGATGCCGTTGTTGGAGATATCGGCCACCAGCTCGGGCGGGGTCTTTTCGAGCACCAGGTGGACCTCCTCCATGATGCGCTCGACGGGCTCTTCAAAGGCCTCGAGCATCTCGGCCGACGAGACGGAGATGAGCTCGGGCAGGCCCGTGACAAGGCTGCGGCCCTTGACCTCCATGGTCATCTCCTCCTCGGGCGGGAAGACGCAGCCGATCTGCATCTTCATCTGCTCGGCCGTGCGCTCGCCGACGAGCAGGTTGTGCTTGCGGCGCATATACTTGACGACGGCCTCGTTGAACTGGTCGCCCGCGATCTTGATGGAGGACGATTCCACCACGCCGGAGAGCGAGATGACCGCGATATCGGACGTGCCGCCGCCGATATCGATGATCATGTGGCCCTCGGGCTGGGTGATGTCGATGCCCGCGCCGATGGCGGCAGCGACAGGCTCTTCAATGAGGTAGACGCGGCGCGCGCCGGCCTGAATGCCCGCGTCGATGACCGCGCGCTCCTCGACCTCGGTGATGCCGGAGGGGACGCAGATGATGATGCGCGGCTTGAAGAGCTGGAAGCCCATGACCTTGTGCAGGAATTCCTTGATCATGCGCTCGGTGACCTCGTAATCGGAGATCACGCCCTCGCGCAGGGGGCGGATGGCGATGATGTTGCCCGGCGTGCGGCCCAGCATGGCCTGCGCGTCCGCGCCGACCTTTAAGAGCTTGCCGGTATTTTTATCGAGCGCCACGACAGAGGGCTCGTTGAGCACGATGCCCTTATCCTTAATGTAGATCAGCACCGACGCGGTGCCGAGGTCCATGCCGATATCCTTGGTGAAAGAAAACATAGTGTTACCCTCTTATTTTTCTGAAAACTGAAATGAGCGATGCTCATACTTATCCATGATGCCTTCATTATAGCGGCTCGAAAAAGAGTTTGCAATAGCATTGTGCGCGATTTTCAGCACGGTATCAGAGGAAACGGCGGAAAAATACGGAAGAAGGCTGTGGATTTTTCCACAGCCTTCTTTTATCTGTCGAATGGTCGAAACAGCCTCGCAGAGTTTCGCGCCCGCAGGCGCGAAAAAATTGAGACCCGCTTTTTCCGGCGGCGTGTACGTCGGAAAAAGCACTTTGCGCGGAGCTTGTGTCGAATCGTCCGCTTTCAGCGGGCGACCGAGGCACAAAGCGCAGCGAAACCTTCTCAAAAAAGAGGCGTCGCCTCTTTTTTGAAGACTTTAGTCTTCGTCCGCCGCGGCGAGGGTGGCGCAGATGACTCTTTCCGCGCCCGCGTCCCGCAAAACGCGCGCGGCTTCGCGGAGCGTGGCGCCGGTGGTGAGGATATCGTCGATGAGCAGAATGCGCTGACCCTTGATCTTGTCCTCATTGACGGCAACGTATGCGCCGACGACGTTCTTCTGCCGCTCTTCGCGGGAGGAAAGCGACGACTGCGCGACGTTCTCCTTCGTCTTTTGCAGCAGCGTTTCCGGCGCGACGCTCCAGTGGCGGCAGGTCTCGCGCGCCAAGAGATACGACTGGTCGTAGCCGCGCTCTTGTTTGCGCTTTTTCGACACGGGGACATAGGTAACCAAATCGAACTCTCCGCCGAAATGCTCGGCGGCGGCCTGCGCTAAAACATCGCCAAAGCCCGTGCAGCGGCTCTGGCTTCCGTGGAATTTATAGTTCAGCAGCGCCTCGCGCACGATGCCCTCGTATCGGAGCGGGGCAAGGCACGCGCCGATCTCCGCGCGCTCATGGAGCGGCGTTTTGCAGTAGGGGAGCGCCTTTTCGCATTCAGAACACACGCCGTGAACGCCGGGTTTTCCACAGAACGCGCAGCGTGGTGGAAAAAGTAAGGACGCGAGCGATTCCAGCAAGCTCATTTTTCCTCCCCACCTTTCCGCAGCCGCCACTTGAGGCCGCTGTAGCGGCGGCTGCGGCGGTCGTTCTCCGCCATTTTGTTGACGGCGGAATCGTCGCCCACGATGACGAGCAGCTCGCGCGCGCGGGTGATGGCGGTATACAGCACGCCGCGCACCATCAGCGACGGTGCGCACGGCGCACCGACAAAGACGACGCCGCGGTATTCGCTGCCCTGCGCCTTATGTACGGTCATGGCGTAGGCCATGTCGAGCTCTGCGAGCATATCGGCGGTGTAGGTCGCCGTGCGGTCGTCGAAGACGATCTCCAGCAGCTCGCCGCTCGGGTCGATCCTTGCGATCTTGCCGACGTCGCCGTTGAAAATGCCCGTGCCCGCCGTGCCGTCCTCCTTCTGCCAGATCACGTCGTAATCGTTGCGCGTCTGCATGACGCGGTCGCCCTCGCGGAAGGTGAGCTCGCCGAAGCGCCGCTCCTTTTTGCCGGGCTGCGGCGGGTTGAGCGCCGCTTGCAGGGCAAAGTTCAAAGACCTTGTCCCCGCGTCGCCGCGCCGCGTGGGGGTGAGCACCTGCAATTCGTCCGCGGGAATGCCCATCTTGTCGGGAAGGCGCGTTTTGCACAGCTCGACCACGGTTTCGACAAGGCGCACGCTGTCGCGGCGGGGAAGAAAGAAAAAGTCATCCGTTGCGGTGTTTTTCAGCTTGGGCGGCATCCCGGTGTTGACAAGGTGCGCGTTGCGCACGATCATCGACTGCCCGGCCTGGCGGAAAATATCGCGCAGGGCGACGGTCGCGATGCGCCCGCTGCGAATGAGGTCGGAAAATACGTTCCCCGCGCCGACGCTCGGCAGCTGGTCTGGGTCGCCGACGAGCACGAGGCGGCAGCCCGGGCGCAGCGCCGCAAGCAGCGCCCGCATGAGCGAGAGATCGACCATCGAGGTCTCGTCCACGATGAGCGCGTCGGCCTCGAGCGGCTCCTTTTCCCCCTTGGTGAAGGTCACCTCGCCGGTCTGCTCGTTCCATGTCATGCCGAGCATACGGTGAATGGTCTGCGCGTCGCGGTCGCACAGCTCGCCCATGCGCTTGGCGGCGCGGCCCGTGGGCGCGGCAAGGAGGACGGAAAGTCCCATGCGCTCAAAGAGCGCGACGATGGCGCGCACGCTCGTCGTTTTGCCCGTGCCGGGGCCGCCGGTGAGCAGCAGCAGCTCTTCTTTTGCCGCAAGCTCGACTGCCTGACGCTGGAGCGGCGCATACTGCACGCCCTGCTCGCGCTCGATCTCTTTGATGGTGCGCTCCACACCGCGCAGGGCGTCGGGCTTGTCGGCGAGTATCGCCTCGATGCGCGTCGTGACATAGGTCTCGTCCTCCCACGACGCGCGCAGATAGCAGGCCGTCACGTTCGCGACGGGCTCCTGCACGACGCGGTGCAGCGCGATGAGATCGTCAAGGCTCTTTTCCGCGGCGTCAACGCCGCAGTCGAGCAGTTGGGCGGTCGCGGCAAGGAGCTTTTCGCGCGGGAGGAAGACGTGCCCGCCCGCCTCGCGGTTGTGGGAAAGCTCAAAGGTAAGCCCCGCCTCGGTGCGGAGCGAATCGTCGCCGCCAAAGCCCATCGAAAGCGCGATCTCGTCGCAGACGGAGAAGTCCACGCCGAACGCGCTGTCGGAGAGGAGATAGGGGTTGCGCTCGAGCGCGGCCATGGCGTTTGCGCCGAAGCGCCGGTAGAGCGGCACGCTGAGCGCGGCGCTCAGGTCGTAATGGGCTAAGAATTCCATCACGCGCCGCAGCCCCATCTGCTCGTTGAAGGCGCTCGAGATCTCCTGCGCGCGCTTGCTCGTCATACCCTTGATGGCGGTGAGCTTTTCCGGCTCGGATTCGAGCACCCGCAGCGTCTCGGCGCCGAATCTGGCGACGAGCTTTTCCGCCGTGGCGGGGCCGACGCCGCGCACGACGCCGGAGGCGAGGTAGTTTAAAATCTCCGTCTCGTTCGACGGCAGGTACCGCTCGACCTCACTTGCGGAAAACTGCTCGCCATACTGCGGATGGGAGGAAAACGTGCCCGTCGCCGTCAGATTTTCGCCCGGCGCGGCGCAGGGGACGCAGCCGACGAGCGTCAAAAGCTCGCCGTCGTCCGTCACAAGGCGCAGCACGGCATAGCCGTTTTCCTCATTCTGGAAAACGACGGACAGGACCGTGCCGATGATGCTTGTTTCTTCTCCCATAACTGTCTCCTAAGTGAAAAAATCGGTCAGCTCCTCTTTCCGGCAGAGGTAAGTTTCGTATTCGCTGCGGCACAAGAGCTCCGCCACGCATCGCGCGTCGTCGCTGAGCCCGCAGTCCACGATGACAACGCGCGAAAAGCCGCCCTCTTCATAGCGCGAGCGCAGCAGCGCGCGCACCGTGTATTCAAGCGCTTTCGCCTCGCCGCAGGCCTCGACGACCGCCGTGGCGGGGATACATCCGCGCCGCCGCGGATGCACAATGGCCGAAACGAGCAGAAAGATCACCGCCGTCAGCCCAATGGCCGCAAGCGCCGCGACAACGCCGTCCTGTAAAAGCCGCATAGGATCACCTCGCGCCATTCTACGGCGCGGACAGGCGAGGGGTGATATCGAAAAAGCGGCGAAGCCGCTTTTTCGGGAACGATCTTCTTAACGCAGCATTTTTTTGAGATACTGCCCCGTGTAGGACGCGCCGCACGCGGCGACCTCCTCGGGCGTGCCGGAGACGACGAGCGTACCGCCGCCGCTGCCCCCCTCGGGGCCGAGGTCCAAGAGGAAGTCCGCGCACTTGATCACGTCCAGATTGTGCTCGATGACAAGCACCGTGTTGCCCGCATCGACGAGCCTTTGCAGCACTTCAAGCAGCTTTTTCACATCGTCCGTGTGAAGACCCGTGGTCGGCTCGTCGAGGATATAGATGGTGCGCCCCGTGGAGCGCTTACTTAGCTCGGTCGCGAGCTTGACGCGCTGGGCTTCGCCGCCGGAGAGCGTCGTAGACGACTGGCCGAGGCGGATATAGCCGAGGCCGACCTCGCTGAGCGTGCGCAGCTTCGCTTCGAGTTTGGGAAGGTCGCGGAAGAATTCGAGCGCTTCCTCCACGGTCATCTCGAGCACGTCCGCGATGCTCTTGCCCTTGTAGCGGACCTCGAGCGTTTCGCGGTTGTAGCGCTTGCCCTTGCAGACCTCGCAGGGCACATAGATATCGGGCAGGAAGTGCATCTCGATCTTGAGCTGACCGTCGCCCGAGCAGGCCTCGCAGCGGCCGCCGCGCACATTGAAGCTGAAGCGGCCCGGGCCGTAGCCGCGCTCCTTCGCGTCCGGCGTGGAGGCGAAGAGGTCGCGGATGTCGTTGAAGAGATTCGTATAGGTCGCGGGGTTGGAGCGCGGCGTGCGCCCGATGGGGCTCTGGTCGATGCAGATGACCTTGTCGAGGAATTCTTCGCCCTCGATAGCCTTACAGCGGCCGGGGTGGACCTTCATGCGGTTTAAGTCCGCGCCGAGCTTTTTATAGATGATCTCGTTGACGAGCGAGGATTTGCCGCTGCCGGAAACGCCCGTGACGCAGGTGAAGGTTCCGAGCGGAACGGACACGTCGAGGTCCTTGAGGTTATTTTCCTGCGCGCCGCGCACCGTGAGGAAGCTGCCGTTCCCCGCGCGGCGCGCCTTCGGCACTTCGATCTTCTTTTTGCCGCTCAGATACTGCCCCGTCAGGGAGGCGGGATCATCCATGACCTCGCGCGGCGTACCGCAGGCCACGACCCGGCCGCCGTGCGCGCCCGCGCCGGGACCGATGTCGATGAGGTAATCCGCCGCGCGCATCGTGTCCTCGTCGTGCTCGACGACGATGAGCGTGTTGCCGAGGTCGCGCAGTCTCTTGAGCGTGGCGAGCAGCTTGTCGTTGTCGCGCTGGTGCAGCCCGATGGACGGCTCATCGAGGATATAGAGGACCCCCATCAGGCTCGAGCCGATCTGGGTCGCCAGGCGGATACGCTGCGCTTCGCCGCCCGAGAGCGACACGCTCGCGCGCGAGAGCGTCAGGTATTCAAGGCCCACCGAGCGCAGGAAGCCGAGGCGGTTTTTGATCTCCTTTAAGATCCGCTCGCCGATGCGCATCTGCTGGTCGGTGAGCGTGAGATGATCCACAAAGTCGAGCGCGTCGACCACGGATTTTTCGCAGTAGTCGCTGATGCTAAGTCCGCCGACCGTGACCGCGAGGGATTCGCGGCGCAGCCGCTTGCCGCCGCAGGTGGGGCAGGGGCATTCGCTCATGCAGCCCTCCAGCTCTTCGCGCACGCCGTCGCTCTGCGTTTCCTTATAGCGGCGCTCCAAGTTGGGGATGATGCCCTCGAATGCCTGATACAAAACGCCCTTGCCGCGCGGCTGGTCGTACTGGAGCTCAAGCTTTTCGCCCTTCGTGCCATACAAGATGACGTCCATGACCTCTTTCGGGAGCTTTTCCACCGGGTCGCGGAGGGAGAAATGATATTTTTTCGACAGCGCGTCGAAGTACATCCGCGAGATGCCGTCGCCGCGCACGTTGTTCCAGCCCGAGGCGCAGATCGCGCCGTCGAGCAGGGAAACGCTCTTGTTCGGGATGACGAGATCGGGGTCGACCTTGAGCTGCGTGCCGAGGCCCGTGCACTCCGGGCACGCGCCGAAGGGATTGTTGAACGAGAACATACGCGGCGTCAGCTCTTCGATGGAAACGCCGCAGTCCTCGCAGGCGTAGTTCTGCGAGAAGAGGATATCGCGGTCGTCGGGCAGGATGTTGGCAAGAATGATACCGCCCGAGAGCGCCGCGGCGGTCTCGCAGGAGTCCGTCAGGCGGTGGACCACGTCGGGGCGGAGGATGAGACGGTCGACCACGACCTCGATATTGTGCTTTTTGTTCTTCTCGAGCGAGATTTCCTCACTCAGGTCGTACATGTTCCCGTCGGCGCGGACGCGGACATAGCCGGACTTGCGCGCGTCCTCAAAAATCTTGACGTGCTCGCCCTTTTTCCCGCGGATGACCGGTGCCATGATCTGCACGCGCGTCCCCTCGCCCAGCGCCATGAGCTGGTCGATGATCTGGTCGATGGACTGCTGGCGGATCTCCTTGCCGCAGTTCGGACAGTGCGGCGTGCCGACGCGCGCCCAGAGCAGGCGCAGATAGTCGTACACCTCCGTCACCGTGCCGACGGTGGATCGTGGGTTCTGCGAGGTGGTCTTCTGGTCGATGGAAATGGCGGGGGAAAGGCCCTCGATATAGTCGACGTCGGGCTTTTCCTTCTGCCCAAGGAACATACGGGCGTAGGACGACAGGCTCTCCACATAGCGGCGCTGGCCTTCGGCATAGATGGTGTCGAACGCGAGCGACGACTTTCCGCTGCCGGACAGGCCCGTGATGACGGTCAGCGCGTCGCGGGGAATTTCGACGTCGATGTTCTTGAGATTATTTTCTCTTGCGCCCTTGACAAAAATCTTACTTGGCATGAACTGATAACTCCTGTTGCTGATTTTGCGATCGCAAGCTCAGCGTACTCTTCTGAATTTTTTATGTCAACCTTATTCTACCGTGATATCCGCAAATTGCGCGCGCACGAGCGCGGCGAGATCTTGCGGCGAAAGCTCAACCTGACAGCCGATCTTTCCCGCCGAGACGATCATCGTTTCAAGGTCTTCCGCTGTTTCGTGGATCACCGTGGGGAAGAGCTTCTTCATCCCCACGGGCGAGCAGCCGCCGTGAACGTAGCCCGTGAGCGGCAGGAGCTCTTTCTGGTGGATCATTTCGATGGACTTTTCGCCCACGGCCTTCGCGGCCTTTTTGAGGTCAAGATTCTCCGCGACCGGCACGTCGAAGACGTAATACTGCCCCTTCGCGCCGCGCGCAACGAGGGTCTTGAAGACGATGGCGGGGTCAAAGCCCATCGACTGCGCCACGGTGACACCGTCGACCGCGACGCCCTCTTCGTGCGGATAGGTGTGCGCGGTGTAGGCGATCTTCTTCTGCTCGAGCACGCGCATCACGTTGGTTTTTTCTTCTTTATTCTTTGCCATTATTGTTCGCTTTCCTTTCGCAGCTCGATGATGCGGTCGCGCAGGATGGCGGCGTACTCGAATTCGAGCATACGGCTTGCCTCCTGCATCTGCTTTTCGAGCTTTCTGATCTCTTCGTCCCGCTCGCGCTCGGAGAGCTTGCGTTTTCCGCGGCGGCGGGCGGATTCCTCGTCCTTTTTCGAAATTTCGATGATCTCGCGCACGTCCTTGCGGATGGTCTGCGGGATGATGCCGTGCGCCTTGTTGTAGTCGTCTTGGATCTGGCGGCGGCGCTCCGTCTCGTCCATCGCGCGGCGCATCGAAGGGGTGATCGTGTCGGCGTAGAGCACGACGAGGCCGTCTGCGTTTCGCGCGGCGCGGCCGATGGTCTGGATGAGGCTTGTTTCGCTACGGAGGAAGCCTTCCTTATCCGCGTCCAAAATTGCGACCATCGAGACCTCGGGGATGTCAAGTCCTTCGCGCAGGAGGTTGATGCCGACGAGCACGTCAAATTCGCCGAGGCGCAGGCCGCGGATGAGCTCCATGCGCTCGATGGTCTCCACATCCGCGTGCATATAGCGCACGCGGATGCCGACGCCCGTTAAATACTGCGTCAGGTCCTCGGCCATCTTTTTGGTCAGCGTGGTGACGAGCACGCGCTCGTTGCGCGCGCTTCTCGCGTTGATCTCGCCGACGAGATCGTCGATCTGATTTTCGACGGGGCGCACCTCGACCTTCGGGTCTAAAAGCCCCGTCGGGCGGATGACCTGCTCGACGATCTGGCCCGCGCGGTCCTTTTCATAGTCGCCGGGCGTCGCGGAAACATAGATACGCTGGTGGACGCGCTGCTCGAATTCGTCGAATTTGAGCGGGCGGTTGTCGAACGCGCAGGGCAAGCGGAAGCCGTACTCGACAAGGCTCTCTTTGCGCGCGCGGTCGCCGTTGTACATCGCGCGCACCTGCGGGAGCGTAACGTGGGATTCATCCACAAAGAGGAGAAAATCCTTGGGGAAGTAGTCGATGAGCGTCAGCGGCGGCGAGCCGACGGGACGGCCGCTGATGACGCGGGAATAGTTCTCGATGCCCGTGCAGTAGCCCAGCTCGCGCAGCATCTCGATATCGTAGCGCGTGCGCTGGCGGATGCGCTGGGCCTCCACCGCCTTGCCCTCGGCCAAAAACTGCGCCTCGCGCTCGTCAAGCTCCTTGTCGATCTCGACAATGGCGCGCTCCAGCTTGTCTTTTGTCGTGACATAGTGCGAGGCAGGGTAGATGGCGATGTGCTGGAGCGTGCGCGTCACCTGCCCGTTCACAGGATTGAATTCGCTGATGCGGTCGATCTCGTCGCCGAAGAATTCGACGCGCACGGCCTTGTCGCGATAGTACGCGGGGTAGAGCTCCACCGTATCGCCGCGCACGCGGAAGCGATTGCGCTCAAAGGCAACATCGTTGCGCTCGTAGCGGATCTCGATGAGCCGTTTCAATAGCTCGTCGCGCTCCATGGTCATGCCGGGGCGCAGCGAGATCATCAGCTTTTCAAAATCCTCCGGCTCGCCGAGGCCATAAATGCACGAGACGGAGGAGACGACGATGACGTCGCGCCGCTCGAGCAGAGCGCAGGTGGCGGAGAGGCGCAGGCGGTCGATCTCCTCGTTGGTCGAGGCGTCTTTGGCGATATAGGTGTCGGTGTGGGGGATATAGGCCTCGGGTTGGTAGTAGTCATAGTAAGAGACGAAGTATTCCACCGCGTTTTCGGGGAAAAACTCCTTGAACTCCGCGCACAGCTGCGCGGCAAGGGTCTTGTTGTGCGCCAGCACGAGCGTCGGCCGCTGGACCTTTTCGATGACGTTTGCCATCGTGAAGGTCTTGCCCGAGCCGGTCACGCCGAGCAGCACCTGCTCATCAAGCCCCAGTTCCACGCCGCGGGCAAGCTTTTCGATGGCCTGCGGCTGGTCGCCCGTGGGCTTGAAGGGCGCGTGCAGCTTAAATTCCATATCCGTTTCCCTTTCTTTCGGGCAGAAGCCCGTTGTGCCGCAGCGAGACGAAGTCGTCGTCCGCGACGATGATGTGGTCGGCAAGCTCGACGCCCACGGTGCGCAGCGCGTCGAAGATTGAGAGCGTGGTCGCATTGTCAACAGGCGAGGGGAGCGCCACGCCGCTGGGGTGATTGTGGGCGAGCAGCACGCTGCTCGCGCCGCACTTGAGCGCGTTTTCCACAATTATTCGCATATTGAGCTGGACACTGTCCGTGTCGCCCTCGGCGACCAGGTGGCAGGCAAGGAGGCGGCCCTTGGCGTCCAGACACGCTTCGTAGAGCTTTTCCTCCCGCTCGCCGAAAAAGAGGTCTAAAAAGTATGCGCCCGCCTGCTCGGTATCGCTCAGCACCGTTTCGTGCGCGCCGGCGGAGGCGCGGATGCGGCGCATCAGCGGGAACATGAGCGAGAGGAGCGTCGAGGCGTTCTCGCCGATGCCGTCAACCTCCTCCAATGCCTCGCGGTCGGCGGAAAAGACCGCGTCGAGCGAGCCGAATTTTTCCATCAGCCGGTGCGCGATGGGATTGGTGTCCTGCCGCGGCACGGCATAATAGAGGAGAAGCTCCAGCACCTCATGGTCGGCGAACGCATCGAGCCCGTGGGCGCGGAACTGTTCCTTTTTACGCGCGCGGTGTCCTTCATGTACCGGCATGGCTGGTCCTCCCTCCATCTTTTTGCCGCAAAAGGCGGTGATCTTCTCCTATTTTTGTCTTAATATTGTATTTTATCACGGCTTCAAAAATCGTACAAGTGTTTTTTGTGCTTTTCTGCCGCCCTGCCGGAGGATAAGCAGGCTTGCTTCTTTAAGCAAAAGGAGAAAAGTCCCGCTTTTTCTGCGGACTTCGCCGTGCGGCGTTTACAAGCCGCGCCCCGATACGGTAGAATAAACGCACTACACAGCTTGGAGGGATCCCTGCATGAAGCCTATTTTTCTCTCTGCGGTGCTCGCCGGCGCTTCTATCGCCCTTGGCGGCACGGTATTTCTGTCGGTGGAAAATACGGTCATCGGCTCGCTTTTCTTCACGATTGGGCTCTTTGTCGTCTGCACGCGCGGGCTGCACCTCTTCACGGGCAAGGTCTGCTATCTGTTCGACAACGACGCTTCCTATGCCAAAGCGCTGCCGGTCATCTGGCTGGGAAACCTTGTAGGGACGGTGCTCGTCGCGGCGGCGGAGCAGCTCACGCGCCTTGCCGTGCTGGACGAACGCGCCCGGGCCATCTGTGAGCTGAAGCTCTCCGAGCCGCTGCTCGGTGCGTTTCTCCTTGCCGTCTTCTGCAACGTGATGATCTATATCGCCGTTGAGGGCTACCGCTCCGTCCCGCACGAGCTCGGCAAATACCTCGCGCTCTTTTTCGGCGTGAGCGTGTTCATCCTCTGCGGCTTTGAGCACTGCGTTGCCAATATGTACTACTTCACGATGGGCGGTGCGTGGAGCGCGCGGACGCTTGGATATCTTCTTGTGATGACGCTGGGCAATGCCGTCGGCGGCGTGATCGGACCGCTGGCGCGCAGACTGCTGCCCCGCTGAGCGTGCGTCTTCCAAAAAACAAACCGGCGGGTACGCGCTCAAAGCTGCGTATCCGCCGGTTTTTCCACAGGCTGTGGAGAAGCTTCAGTTTTTTCCGCGCTGGTTTTTCAGCACGCCGAGGTGCTTGCAGATCGTGTACGCCAGCACGATCATTGCCGCAGAGGTGCCGAATGCGGTCACCATTTTCCCCGTTTCCGACAATCCGATCACGCCCGAGGCGAACAGCACCGTGACCACAAGGCCGACAAGCAGAGCCGCGCCGCTGAAAAGCAGAGCAATACCCGTGCCGCGGGCCAGTTCCTTCTTTCCAAGCTTCATTTTGCTTCCTCCTTCAGCTCCAGCAGCACCGGGCAGTGGTCGCTGCCCATGACCTCCGGCAGAATATCCGCGTTTTCGATGCGGGAGTGCAGGCGCTCGGAGACGATGAAATAGTCGATGCGCCAACCGACGTTCCGCGCGCGCGACTGTGCGCGGTAGCTCCACCACGAATAGGCGTCCGTTTTGTCGGGATACAGCGTGCGGAACGAATCGAGAAAGCCCGAGGACAGAAGCTGCGTCATCTTGCCGCGCTCCTCGTCGGAAAAGCCAGGGTTGAAGTGATTCGTCTTCGGATTTTTGAGGTCGATCTCCTCGTGTGCGACGTTCAGGTCCCCGCAGTACACGACGGGCTTGATCGTGTCGAGCGCGCAGAGGTATTCGCGCAGATCATCCTCCCATGCCATGCGGTAGGAAAGGCGGCGCAGCTCGTCCTGCGAGTTCGGCGTGTAGCAGCAGACAAGGTAAAAGTCCGGATATTCACAGGTGATGACACGCCCCTCGTGGCGGTGCACATCCTCGCCGAAGTCATAGCTCACTGAGAGCGGCTCGCGCTTGGTGAAGACCGCCGTGCCGGAATAGCCCTTTTTCTCCGCGCTGTTCCAGTAGATGTGGTACTGCGGCAGGTCGAGTTCGATCTGATGCGGCTGCAATTTCGTCTCCTGTAAGCAGATGACGTCTGCGTCGATGAAATTCACAAAATCCAAAAAGCCCTTGCCAATGCACGCGCGCAGGCCGTTGACGTTCCATGAAATCAGTTTCATTGGGGAAAGCTCCTCCAAAAGTTTTTGATGGTGTGACCATTGTACTATCGGCGGGGGATAAAAGCAATAAAAATCGCGGTTTTCCCCGGCGCAGCGCAAAGGGGTGCAAAAAAAGAGCCTCTCTCCTTTTCAAGAGATAGGCTCTTTCCTCTTTTTGACGGATCTGCGGGGCAGACGCGCACCTTACGCCTTCGTGCGGTCGTAGGACACGACGACGCGGCGGTTGGGCTCGGTGCCGATAGAGAACGTGGTCACGCCCGGCGTATCCTGAAGCGCCGTGTGGATGACGTGTCGCTCGTAGGCGTTCATCGGCTCGAGGGTGACGTTGCGGCGGTACTTGGTGACCTTACCGGCGACCTTCTCCGCCAGACGCTCGAGGCTCTGCTCGCGCTTTTCGCGGTAATTCTCGGCATCGACCTGCACGCGGGCGCGGTTTTTCTCGCTGCCGCGGTTGATGCTGTAATTCGTCAACTGCTGGATGGCGTCGAGCGTTTCACCGCGGCGGCCGATCAGCGCGCCGAGCTTTTCGCCCTCGAGCAGGACCTTGTAGCGGCCCTTCTCGACCTCGTAGACCTTGACCTCGGCATTGGAATCCATGTGCTCAAGGAGACCTTTGAGGAAGGCGTGGATCTGCTCGCTCTTTTCATCGCGGCACTCTTCGCCGAGGTCGACGGCCGGAGCCTTCGGCTGCGGCGCGGGACGCTCGGCGCGGGGCGCGCGCTCGCGGCGGTCTTCGCGTGCGGGACGCTCGCTTCTCTCACTTCTGCCGCTGCTCTTCTTCTGCAGCACCTCGGGGGCATACAGGGGAGCGGCGGTCTTGGCTGCGGGGGCGGTTTCAACTTTCTTTTCGGGCTTGGGTGCGGCAGGCTGCGGGGCGGGCTTGACCTCTTCGGCCTTGCCGTCGTCATAGCTCACGCGAACGCGCGCGGGCGCGCTGCCGATGCCGAGGAATCCGGACTTGGCACGCTCGAGGATCTCGACGGAGACGTCGTCTCTGTCCATCTTCAGCTGAGCGAGCGCGCTCTGGATCGCCTCGTCCTCCGTCTTGCCCGTTACGTCAATAAACTTGATCATTCAGACAAGCTCCTTATGTTTTTATTCGCCGTAATGCTCGGGGTCGTAGGAGCGGCCGCGGGCATAGGGGCGGTCGCCGACGCGACCGTTTTCATTGGTGGAGTTTTTCTTCTTGTTGGATTTGTTCGCCTGCTTTTCCGCGCGCTTTTCCTTCAGCGTCTTCTTCTCCGCTTCCTCGGCGGCGATCTTACGCTGCTGCTCGCGGGCGGCTTCCATGCGGCGCAGACGGTCGTCGCGCTTCTGCTTTTCTCTCTCGCTGAGCTCGTCCTCCATGTGGCTCTTATAGTACTTGGTCAGAACCTTTTCCTGGATGGCGTAGAGCAGCGAGTTGACGATCCAGTAGACGCCGAGAGCCGCGGGCAGCGTAAAGCCAATCCACAGCGACATGAGCGGCATCATCCACATCATCATGCGGCTGGAACGGGCGGTGGCGTCGTTGCCTTCGGTGGCAACGTTGCCGGCCATGGACGCCTTGGACTGCAAAAAGCTCAAAGCGGCGGAGATGAAGGGGATGAGCACCACGCCGATGATGGGCCAGCCTCCGGTGAAGAAGTCCTTCCACACATCGCCCGGCATGACCGTGAGGTCAAGGCCGAGGAAATTGTAGTTCACGTTGAGAAGACCGTCAAACTTGCCGGAAAAATCCGCAAAGTTGTCGGAAATGAACTTGGCAAGGCCGATCTCCTCATAGCCCTTGCGCACGAGCTCGGCATTGTAGCCCAGGGTGGTGGCAAGGGTCGTGATCTCCGTCACGACGTCCTTGGAGAGCATCATGAAGCGGCTGAGCGGCTGACGGATGATGGAATACAGAGCGATGAGGATGGGGAAGGGCAGGAAACTCCAGAGGCATCCGCTCATGGGGTTCACGCCCTCCTGGGCATAGAGCATCTGCATCTCTTCGTTCATGCGCTGGGGATTGTTGGCATATTTCGTCTGGATCTCTTTGATCTTGGGCTGGAAGAGATTCATGCGCATCATGCTCTTTTTCGACTTCATCTGGAAGGGAAGCGTGATGAGCTTCACGACGAGCGTGAAGAGCACCAGCGCCCAGCCGTAGGAGCCGGTCAGCTCATAAAAGGTGCGCAGGATCCAGGCGAAGGGAACGCAAATGTAGTAACCAATGATAGAAAAAATATTCTGCATGGTTTCGGTTTCCTCCGTGGTTTTAGGTTCGGTCACGGGACCGGGTCGTAGATCTTTCCGCCCTTGTAGAACGGATGGCACCGCATGATACGCCTGAAAGCAAGCCAGCCCCCCTTGGCAGCGCCGTACTTCTCGATGGCCTCGAGCGCGTACTGCGAGCAGGTGGGGATAAAGCGGCAGCAGGGGGGACGGTAGGGCGAGATGGCCCTGCGGTAAAACCGCACGAGCCAAAGCATGAGTTTTTTCATGTCCGCGTCTCCCATAAATCGAGCTTTTTGCACGTTTTTTCAAATGCGCGTTTGAGCTCCCAGTAATCCGCCTTTGCCGCACGGGTGCGGCCGACGACGATGATATCGTAGCCCTGCTTCATACTGCCCTGGCTCAGCCGGAAGATCTCGCGGATGCGGCGGCGGACGCGGTTGCGCACGACAGCGTGGCCGAGTTTGGTGCTGACCGTGATGCCGAGGCGGTTGTGTCCGAGCCGATTTTTGCGGTAATACACCACAAGGCAGGACGAAACACCGGACTTGCCCTTAGCGTACATCCGGCGAAATTCGTAATTCTGCTTGATGGTGGTGGTGCTTTTCACGCGAAGTCTCCCTGCTCAGCGCAGTTTTGCCTGCATAGCCTGCAAGGGACGGCGATCGAAACAAAATTTCATCGGCCGTCCCTCATTGTTTCATCTGTAGCATACGATACGCAAGTTGCCCCCGCTCTTAGTGGGTGAGACGGGCGCGGCCGCGTGCACGACGGCGGGCAATGACCTTGCGGCCGTTGGCAGTGGACATTCTCTTGCGGAAGCCATGCTCCTTGGAGCGCTGGATCTTCTTGGGCTGATAGGTGCGAGAAGTAGCCATTTCGTTTTACCTCCTGAAAAAATTTTACCGGCAGAGCCTTTTGCGGGTCTCTGCACTTACTCGACGGCGGGTGAGGTCTCCCTCACGGACCGCAGTTGACATAAAATTGCGTCACTCTACAGAAACGCACGGAGTATTATATCGTTTTCGCCCCATTCTGTCAACCAAAAGTTCAGGTTTTTTGTAAGAATGCACGGTATCACAAACCCTTGTGACGAAATGAAAATTCTCCCGCAAGATATTGTTTTTTATGCCCGTTTTTTCCTTCGGAGCCGGTTTGAAAACGGCATTTTATATTTAGAATATGTATTGCGTTTATATCCCGTTTCTGCTATAATAGATAGAGTAATATCTCGGCCTTTGGCCGTTCATCAGAAAAAGAAAGGAGCGCTTCCGTGAACTCTGTTGCAGACATCTGGAAGATTGTTCTCTCGCGGATGAGTCAGGACCTGTCGGAGACGACCATCTCCACGTGGTTTGACGAGGTGGAGGCCGTGTCCGTCAAGGACAGGACGCTGTATCTCCACTGCCCGAACGATTTCAAGCGCAGCACCATCGAGTCCATGTTTATGGACCGCATCAAGGATTCGCTGAAGGATATCTACTCCGCCGACTTTGACGTCAAGCTGCTCTCGACTGCCGAGAGCACCGCCATGTTCGAGCCCGAGAGCAAGAAGAACACCACGCTGCTCGATTCCGGCGAATTCACGTTCGACACGTTCGTCGTCGGCGAATCAAATAAGATGGCCTATGCCGCCGCGCGCGCCGTGGCCGACGGTGTGGGGCACTACAACCCCCTCTTCATCTATGGCGACTCGGGTCTTGGCAAAACGCACCTCATCTACGCCATTGCCCACCAGATCCGCACCAGCCGCCCCTCGGCAAAGATCATCTACATCAAGGGCGACGATTTCATCAACGAATTCATCGAGCTCGTGCGCGCGGGCCGCGGCAGCGAGTTCCGCGCCAAATACCGCGACGCGGACCTGCTGCTCGTGGACGACGTGCAGTTCGTCGCGGGCAAGGAGCAGGTGCAGAACGAATTCTTCCACACCTTCAACACCCTCTACGAGGCAGGACGGCAGATCGTCCTGACGTCGGATCGACCGCCTTCCGAGATGCACCTTCTGGACGACCGCCTGCGCACGCGCTTTGAATGGGGCCTGCTGGTCGACGTGCAGCCGCCCGACTTTGAAACGCGCCTTGCCATCGTGAAGAACAAGGCCGCGCAGTGGGGCACGGTCATCGACGACGATATCGCCAAGTACATCGCCGAAAATGTCACCTCGAACGTCCGCCAGCTTGAGGGCACGATGAACAAGATCCTTGCCTACCGCGATCTCATCGGGCGTGAGATGGACGCCGACGCAGCGCACCGCGCGGTCGAGGACTTTATGAAAAAGAACGCGAACCTCGCTCCCACGGCCGCAATGATCATCACCGAAACGTCGCGCTATTTCGGCATCGACGAGGAGGTCATCAAGGGCTCGTCGAGAAGCCGCGAGGTCGTCAACGCTCGTCAGGCCGCGATGTACCTCGTGCGCCGCATGACGAATCTCTCCACACCGGATATCGGCCGCGAGTTCGGCAAGCGCGACCATACGACCGTTCTCCACTCGCTCGAGCAGATCGAAAAGAAGATGAAATCCGACCCCGTTTTCAACCAGACGATCAAGGAGATCACCATCAACATCAACTCCAAGAGATAGCAGAGTTTTCCACATTATCCACAGGGTTGTACATAGGGAAGCTGTGGAATATTTTCCGTAAAATTTTGCCTGTGCAAAGTGATATGACTTTTCAACACCGGGACAGGGAAAACTTTTCCTTGCCGTTTCTGGAAAAAATCGGGTTTTCCACATTTTTACGCCCCTACTGCTGCTATTTCTAAAAACTATCCTTTTTCTTTTCCAAAAGAGAAAAATTCCTCCCATTTACGAAAGGAACGCCGCTATGAAATTTTCCTGCGAAAAGCTGCTTTTGCAAAACGCGGTCAACACCGCCTCCCGCGCCGTCGCTGCGAAAAGCTCCATTCCCGCGCTCGAGGGCCTGCTGCTCACCTGCGGCAGCGAGAGCCTGACGGTCTCGGGCTACAATATGCAGACCGGCATCCGCACGCGCTTCCCCGTTGAAGCAGCGGCGGAGGGCGAGCTGGTCGTCAACGCCCGACTGATCGGCGAAATTTTAAGAAGGCTGCCCGACGACGTCGTGACCTTCACCTCGGACGATAAGTTTCTCATCCACCTGACCTGCGGCGACGCGGATTTCGACATTATGGGCCTCTCCGCCGCCGATTTCCCGGAGCTGCCCGAGGTCGAGGAGAAGTATGCCGTGCAGATCGCCGAAAAGACGCTCAAATCCATGATCCAGCAGACGAGCTTCGCCGTTTCGACCAACGAGGCGCGTCCCGTTCACATGGGCTCACTGTTTGAGGTCTCAGCCGAGGGACTGACGGTCGTCTCCGTCGACGGCTTTCGTCTGGCGCTCAGAAAAGAGCCGCTCGAAAAGATCGAGGGCGGCGCGTTCTCCTTCGTCGCGCCCGGCACGGCGCTCAACGAGGTCGAGCGCATCTGCGAGGAGATCGACGACGTTGTGACCATCACGCTCGGCCAGCGCCACATTCTGTTCGAGGTCGGTGAGACGGAACTCATCTGCCGCCGCCTGGAGGGGGAATTCCTCGACTATAAGAACGCCATCCCGCGCCGCAATCCCATCAACCTTGTGCTCGATACAAAGCTGATGCTCCAGAGTCTGGAGCGCGTGAGCGTCGTCATCAGCGAAAAACTCAAGAGCCCTGTGCGCTGCGTTTTTGAAGACAATAAGGTGACCATGTCCGCCAAGACAGCGAGCGGCGATGCCAAGGATGTCTGCCGCATCGCGGGTGACGGACAGGGGCTCGAGATCGGCTTCAACAACCGCTATCTGATGGATGCGCTGCGCTACGCGCCTGCCGACACCGTGAAAATGGAGCTCAACACCGGCATTTCGCCGGCCATCATCGTCCCTGTCGAGGGCGAAGAGAACTTCATCTACATGGTGCTGCCCGTGCGCCTGAAGGCAAACTGAGATAGAAAATAAATACATATTGTATAAAAATATACAACGATTTCATACAGGAATCACTTTTTGAAGGACTTTTTATGACTGATATCACCATCACTACGGAATTTATCAAATTGCAGGACCTTTTGAAGCTTGCAAATCTCGTCGGCACCGGCGGAGAGGCGAAGATCGTCATTCAGGAGGGCAAGACTTTCGTCAACGGCGAGGTCTGCACGATGCGCGGCAAGAAGATCCGTCCGGGCGACACGGTCGCCTTCGGCGGCAAAGAGCTGACGGTCTCCTATGCGGATTGACGCGCTGAAGCTTCAGTCCTTCCGCAATTACGACGCGCTGGACGTGACCTTCGCGCCGGACTGCAACGTGATCGTCGGCGAGAACGCGCAGGGGAAGACCAACCTGCTCGAGGCCATCGTCTACCTTTCAAGCGCCCATTCGCCGCGCACGCGGGCGGAACGCGAGCTGATCTCGTTCGGAAAAAGCGAGGCAAAGCTGACGGCGCAGGCCTTCGCCCGCTCGCGCGATTTTCTGCTTGAAGTATCGCTCGCCGCGGGGAAGAGAAGAAAAATCCTCATCAACAAGGTCCCGGCAAAAAAGGGGAGCGACTTAAATGACGTGCTCGGCGCGGTTTACTTCTGCCCCGAGGATCTGTTGCTCATCCGCGACGGCGCGGCGGCCAGAAGAAGATTCATGGACGATGCGCTCTGCCAGCTGCGCGCAAGGTACGCGCAGGCACTCTCTGACTATCACAGGGCCTACGAGCACAAAACGCGCATCCTGCGCGACAGCGAGGAATACCCGTCGCTTTTAGACACGCTGCCGGAATTTGACCTGCGCATGGCGCAGAGCGGCGCGGTCGTCATCTACTACCGCGCACGCTTTTGCGAGAGGCTAAAGGAATACGCCCGCACCGCGCACCGCGAGTGCTCCGGCGGCAGGGAGGAGCTGGGCGTCACATACCAAACGGTTTCGACGATCACCGACCCGCTCGCGCCGCTCGAGACCATCTATGAGCAGCTGCGCGCGCATCAGGCTGCGCACGCGGGTGCCGAGAGAGCGTCGCGGATGTGCCTTTCGGGGCCGCATAAGGATGATATCGCCGTCACGATCGGCGGCGTGAACGCAAGGCAGTTTTCCTCTCAGGGGCAGACCCGCACGGCGGCGCTCGCCTTCAAGCTCGCCGAGCGGGAGATTTACCGCGAGATCACATCCCGCACGCCGCTGCTGCTGCTCGACGACGTTTTGTCCGAGCTTGACCCGAAGAGGCAGGAATACGTATTGAACCGCATCTCCGGCGGGCAGGTGTTCATCACCTGCTGCGAGGAGGACCGGCTGGGAACGCTTTTGAGCGGCAAGGTCTTCCATATTGCCGGCGGTGCGGTGGTATAGAGGAGAGGGCTATGTATCTTCACATCGGCAACAACGTGATGCTGCCCGAAAAGCACATCATCGGCGTTTTTGATCTTGAGATCACCTCGCAGTCAAAGCGCACGTCGGAATTTCTGCGCCGTGCCGAGGACGAGAGTCTCGTCATCGACGCCTGCGAGGACATTCCGAAGACCTTTTTGGTCTGCGACCACCCCTATCACCCGCAGCTCGTCTACCTCTCCGAGCTATCCAGCGCGACGCTGCAAAAAAGAATGGAAGGATAACCGCCGCGCGAAAAAGCGCGCTTTCCAGAAAGACATTGTTCGAGGCAGGGAGAAACGGGCCGGAAACGGCTCCGACCCGGTTCTTCCTGCCTGATGACGAAAGGAGAACCCAAATGGCAGAACATGAGATCCTGCAATCCACGGCGGTGGATGAAAACAACGACTATAACGCCTCAGAGATCCAGGTGCTCGAAGGACTGGAGGCGGTGCGCAAGCGCCCGGGCATGTACATCGGCTCGACGTCGGTGAGCGGCCTGCATCACCTCGTCTACGAAATTGTGGATAACTCCATCGACGAAGCGCTCGCGGGCTACTGCACGGAAATTCAAGTGACGATCAACGAGGGCAACACCATCACCGTTGTGGATAACGGCCGCGGCATTCCGGTCGACATTCAGGCGCAGACGGGCCGCCCCGCGCTCGAGGTCGTCTACACCGTGCTGCACGCAGGCGGCAAGTTCGGCGGCGGAGGCTACAAGGTCTCCGGCGGTCTGCACGGCGTGGGCGCGAGCGTCGTCAACGCGCTGTCCGAATGGCTGACGGTGCAGGTGCACAAAAACGGCAACATCTACGAGATGAAATTCTCCCGCGGCAAGATCACGCAGGAGATGACGATCATCGGCTCGACCGACCACACGGGCACGACCGTTACGTTCAAGCCCGATCCCGAGATGTTCGAAGAGCTCGAATACTCCTACGAAACGCTGCACACCCGTATGCGCGAGGAAGCATTTCTGAACGCGGGCCTTCGCATCACGATCGAGGACGCGCGTCTTGCGAGCGCGGAAAAGAGCGAGAGCGAGCGCCGTGACTCGATGTGCTACGAGGGCGGTATCCGCGAGTTCGTCACCTGGCTCAACAAGAAAAAAGACCCCCTGCACCAGCAGGTCATCTATATGAGCGGCATGAAGGGCGACTCGTTCGCGGAATTGGCGCTCCAGTATGACGACGGCTATCAGGAAAATATTCTCTCGTTCGCCAACAACGTCCACACGCCCGAGGGCGGTATGCACGAGACCGGCTTCAAGGCAGCGCTCACGCGCGTTCTGAATGCCTACGGCATCAAAAACGGCATCATCAAGGAAGGTGACAAGGTCAGCGGCGAGGACTGCCGCGAGGGTCTTACCTGCGTCATCTCCGTCAAGCTCACGAACGCGCAGTTCGAGGGCCAGACGAAGGCAAAGCTCGGAAACAGCGAGATCCGTACGCTCGTCGACGGCATCGTGTCTGATAAGCTGATGCAGTTCCTTGAGGAAAACCCCGTCGTGGCGCGCACGATTTTGGATAAGGCCATGACGGCCAACCGCGCGCGAGAGGCCGCGCGCAAGGCGCGCGAGTCCATCCGCCGCAAGAGCGCCCTCGGCGGCGCGGCGATGCCCGACAAGCTGCGCGACTGCAACGAAAATAACCCCGAGCTCACCGAGCTCTACATCGTAGAGGGCGACTCGGCAGGCGGCTCTGCCACCCAGGGACGCGACTCGCGCTTTCAAGCGATCCTGCCGCTGTGGGGTAAGATGCTCAACGTCGAAAAGGTGCGCGCCGACAAAATTTACGGCAACGACAAACTCCAGCCCGTCATCATCGCGCTCGGCGCGGGACTGGGCGAGGATTTCGACGTCAATAAGCTGAGATATCACAAGGTCATCATCATGGCGGATGCCGATGTCGACGGCTCGCACATCCGGACGCTGCTGCTGACGTTCTTCTTCCGCTATATGCGCCCGCTCATCGAAAACGGCTATGTCTATGCCGCGGTGCCGCCGCTTTTCAAGCTGACGCGCGGCAAGACGACGCGCCTTGCCTTCACGCCGGAGGAGCGCGATCAATACTCCGCCGAGCTGCGCGGCGACAATCCGAACGCAAAGGTCGATATCTCGCGCTTCAAAGGTCTTGGTGAAATGAACCCGCACGAGCTGTGGGAGACGACCATGGACCCCGAAAAGCGCACGCTCAAGCGCATCACGCTCGAGGACGCGGTGCTCGCCGACGAGACGTTCACGGTGCTGATGGGCGAGAAGGTCGAGCCGCGCAAGGAATTCATCGAACAGAACGCGAAATACGCGGTCAATCTGGACTTTTAAGAGAGGAGGACAAGAAAAATGGCTCACAAAAACGTGGATTACAAACCCGAAGATATTCTCTTCCCCAACCAAAAGATCGTGCAGAGCGAGCTTGTGCACGAAATGCAGTCCTCCTATATCGAATATGCGATGTCGGTCATCGTCGGGCGTGCGCTGCCCGACGTGCGCGACGGCTTGAAGCCCGTCCATCGCCGCATCCTGTACGCCATGTATGAAGACGGCCTCACGAGCGACAAGGCGTTCAAAAAGTCGGCGACCTGCGTCGGCGACGTGCTGGGCCGCTATCATCCGCACGGCGACGCGTCGGTGTACGACGCGCTCGTGCGTCTGGCGCAGGACTTCTCCATGCGCTATATGCTCGTCGACGGTCACGGCAACTTCGGTTCCATTGATGGCGACCCTCCGGCCGCCTACCGATACACCGAGGCGAGAATGTCGAAGATCGCGAACGAAATGCTGCGCGACATCGACAAGGAGACCGTCGACTGGGACCCGAACTTCGACGAGAGCCGCAAGGAGCCCCGCGTGCTGCCCGCGCGCTTCCCGAACCTGCTGGTCAACGGCTCTTCGGGTATCGCCGTCGGTATGGCGACGAACATCCCGCCGCACAACCTGACCGAGGTCATCAACGCCTGCGTCTGCGTGCTCGATAACCCGGAGGCGACGCTTTACGACCTGATGCAGCACGTCACGGGCCCCGACTTCCCGACCAAGGGCATCATCATGGGACGCAGCGGCATCCGCGCGGCCTACGCCACCGGCCGCGGCAAGATCGTCCTGCGCGCGCGCACGGAATTTGAAGAATTCGGCCGCGACCGCACGCGCATCATCGTCACCGAGCTTCCCTATCAGGTCAACAAGCGGATGCTCATCAAGAACATGGCCGATCAGGTGAACGACAAGCGGTTGGAGGGCATTTCCGATATCCGCGACGAGACCGACCGCACGGGTATGCGCATCGTCATCGAGGTCAAGCACGACGCAAACCCGCAGGTGGTGCTCAACCGGCTCTTTGCCCAGACGCAGTTACAGACGAGCTTTGCCATCAATATGCTGGCGCTTGTGGATAACCAGAAGCAGCCGAAGATCCTCTCTCTGCGCCACATCATCGACGAGTATCTTGCCTTTCAGGAAGAGCTTATCACGCGCAGAACGCAGTACGACCTTAGAAAAGCGCGCGAGCGCGAGCACCTGCTGCAAGGTCTGCTCATCGCGCAGGACAACATCGACGAGGTCATCCACATCATCCGCACGAGCTACGACGACGCGAAGGAAAAGCTCATGGAGCGCTTCTCCCTCTCCGATATTCAGGCGCAGGCCATCCTCGATATGCGCCTGAAGGCCTTGCAGGGGCTTGACCGCGAAAAGCTCCAGAACGAGTTTGACGAGCTCGAGAAGAAGATCGCCTACTTTGTCGAGCTTCTCTCCAACGAGACGATGCTCAAGGGCGTTTTGAAGGACGAGCTTCTTGAGATCCGCGACAAGTACGGCGACGCGCGCAAGACCGAAATTCAGGAGGTCGAGGACGAGATCGACATTGAAGACCTCATCGAGGAGGAGCAGTGCGTCTTCACCCTGACCCGCAACGGCTACATCAAGCGCACGAGCGCGAGCGAGTACACCGCGCAGAGTAAGGGCGGCATGGGCAAGAAGGGCATCACCACGCGCGAAGAGGACACGGTGGTCGACGTGTTCACCGCCTCGACCCACGACTATATCCTCTTCTTTACGGACACCGGCAAGGTGTACCGCAAGAAGGGCTATCAGATCCCCGAGAGCGGCAAGGCTGCCAAGGGCACAAACATCGTCAACATCATCCAGGTGGAGACGGGCGAGCGCGTGCAGGCGATGATCCACTTCCGCGACTTGAATGCCGAAAATCTGTTTCTCACCATGGTGACGCGCAACGGCACGGTGAAGAGATTGCCGGTCGAAACGCTCAAGAACCTGCGCAACAACGGCATCCGCGCGCTGAACCTCGACGAGGGCGACGAGCTGGTGAGCGTGCGCGAGACGAACGGCGAGCAGCACATCCTCATCGCCACGCACGACGGCATGGCGGTCGTCTTCGACGAGAACGACGTGCGCGCAATGGGCCGCACGGCGGTCGGCGTGCGCGGCATCAAGCTGCGCGAGGGCGACTATGTTGTCGGCGCTGCCCGCGCCGAGGCCGGCAAAGAGGTGCTGACCATCACCGAAAACGGCTACGGCAAGAAAACGCCGGTCGAGGAATACCGCATCACGAACCGCGGCGGACTTGGCATCAAGAACTACATGGTGACCGAAAAGACCGGCGGCATCGTCGGCGTCAAGGTCGTGGACGGCAGCGAGGATCTGCTGCTCGTCACGCGCGCGGGTATCCTCATCCGCACACCGGTGGAGGCCATCCGCACGACGGGCCGCGCCACGCAGGGCGTGATCGTCATGCGCTTTAAGGAAGAGGGCGACAGCGTCATTTCCATGGCGCTCACAGAGCATGAGGAGGATGACGAGGCGTAAGGCCTCGGCCCTCTTTTCCGCGCGTCGCGCGGAGGGGTGGCAGCGCCTTTGGCGCTGCACGGGAAAGGGGGCCATTCTCTCACGTGAGAGAATGGCCCCCTTGGACCCCCAAGAGAACGCAAGGGGCCTTGCCCCTTGACCCCGCACATTGCGGGTTTGCAGCTTGAATGACTGCACACGCTGCGCAGTGTGGGTGCGGTGTACATGGCTTCGCCATGAATCCCTGCGAGTCGCGACCTGACAGCAACCGCGCCTTACTATCGTGAGGCGCGAGTGACGGTAGCCCGGCGGCAGACTGCTTGCGAAATAGCGGCATTGCTTCGCTCGCCGCATTGATTAGAGCAGAAGAGAAGAAAGACTGCCGAGCTTTAGGCCGACACACAGGCCGCAGCGAAAAGAAGCGTCGCGCTCAAGACCGATAATGTCAGAGCGATTGTCCTGTAATTTTTTGAAGAGAACGGACTGTTCGGTGTTAAGCATGGCGAGCAATTCAAGATACTGTGAATTGTAATAGGACAAGGATGCCCGATAATCGTCGAGTTCGTCCTTTGACAAAAAGCGTTCCGGATGTTCGCCATATCCGGCACAAAACAGAGATTCGTAAAGATGCAGCATACAATAACCTCAACAATAAACGAAGTTTTCTTCATGTTTATTTTATTGTAACACGAAGAAAACTTCATGTCAATAGGAAACAGAAATGAATTTTCCCGAATATATCTTAAAACTGAGACAGGGGCGCGGACTAAAGCAGAGCGATGTTGCGTCGTCGATCGGTGTGACCGTCCGCGCTTATCAGGCGTATGAATACGGAAAAAGTGAACCGCGGATGTCGACGCTCATTGCGCTGGCCGATTTTTATGATCTTTCACTGGACGAATTGGTCTGCCGAAAGGCAGAACACGGTGTGTAACACCAAACTTGCGGAAAAACTCTGCATGTAAACTTGAATTTGCTGGAAAGAAACGCTTCTGTCCGCTATAATGAAGTACAGTAGTATATCCGAAATAGACGGAAATTGATGGAGACTGCCGATACGCAGGCAGAGCGACAGCGGAGATAGAAGCAAACCAAGTCGTTTAGATACGACACTTGGCAGGCAGTGCAATCCGCAGGCAAAAAGGCTGTTCAAGGGAAGACATACAATGCAGACGCCTTTCTTTTGGACGGTCACACCGCCCGTTTTCTTTCTCGGGAAAGAAAATGGGGGGTGTGCTATGCAGCAGCGTGACGCGCTGCATTTCCTTTGAAAGAGAAAAGAAAATAAAGGGAGGTCACCATGAGAAGAAACATCCGCTATAAGCCCAGCAAGGGCATGAGCGTCTTTTCCGGCGTTATCGCGTGCGCGATGGGCGTGTTCGGCCTGGTTACGATCCCGAGCATCGGCGCGATGATCGGCTTCAAGGCCATCTGGTGCCTGATGACGTTCGGCATGGGCATCTACAATTTCCTGCTGGCCGCGGGCGTTGTGAAGTACAACGGCGGCTACGAGATCACCGACGAGACGGGCGACGGCGCAAGGGGCGGCAAGTCTGACGCCGAAGCGCGGCTCGAGGAATTGCAGACCCTTTACGACCGTAGACTCATTACGGAAGAGGAGTATCAGGAAAAGCGCAGGGACATTCTGGACCGGCTGTAAGAGAAAGGAGCGCGGCATATGGAAATTTTAGCCCTTGTTGTTATTGGACTTATTTGGGCTTTTAAGGCGGCTGTCGCCAACGAGGACAAAAAGGTCAACGATCGGGAAACGGGCAGCATTTCGTCGACACCCGACGAGCTCATCAAAAAGGCCAACCGCACGCTCAATGACCTCGATGCGATGCGGACAAAAGAACGCGAGAACAAAAAGCGTCCGAGCGGCGTACAGATCCGCGATTTTCACAAGAATCTGGCCGCGCAGGAACGTGAGAACAGCGAGAAACGCTGGGCCGTCGCACGTAAGAAGCAGGCCGACAGCGGTGAGGTCCATTCCGTCCACATGGACAGCTGCGAGGACCGGCTCGAGAGCCTGAAGGTCCTGTACGACGCGGGCATTTTAGACCGCGAGGAATACGCTCAGCGCGTCGCGCGCGTCAAGCGTCAGCACGCGCAGAGCAGAAGCTGAGCAAAATAAAAAAGGAAGCGAACACACGATGTATGACGAACTGACACAGGTCGACATTGACAAAATGAAGGCGGAGCTGGAGCATCGCCGTCTTGAATTGCGCCCCAAGCTCATCGAGGATGTGCAGACGGCGCGCGCCTTCGGCGATCTGAGCGAAAACTATGAGTACAAGGTCGCAAAGCAGGAGAAAAACCGCAACGAGAGCCGCATCCGCTACCTGGAGCGCATGATCGCGACGGCGAAGGTCATCGAGGTGCAGGAGAAGGCCGGAACAGTCAGCCTTTTCGACCATGTGGTGCTCTTCAACGAAAAGCTGGGGAAAGAGCAGAACATCCAGCTCGTGACCACGCTGCGGCAGAACGCGCTCAAGGGCCTCATCAGCAAGGAATCGCCCGTCGGCCGTGCCGTGCTGGGGAAAAAGGTCGGCGACCGGGTCGAGATTGTCGTCTCGTCCGAGATGAAGTACACGGTCGAAATTCGTGAGATCACGCCGGGCGAGGACGATTCCTCGCTCGAGATCAGTTCTTATTGAGGAAATTCATGAAACAAGTCATTATCTATACCGACGGCGCGTGCTCGGGCAATCCGGGCCCCGGCGGCTGGGGCGCGGTGCTCAAATACGGCGCGCACGAGCGCGAGCTCTCCGGCGGCGAGGCGAGCACGACGAACAACCGCATGGAGCTCACCGCCGTCATCGAGGCGCTGCGGCTCTTGAAAGAGCCCTGCGCCGTGGAGCTCTATTCCGACTCGCGCTACGTCATCGACGCGCTGGAAAAGCGCTGGGTCTACGGCTGGAAACAGCGCGGCTGGGTCAAGAGCGACAAAAAGCCCGCGCTGAACGTCGACCTCTGGGAGCAGCTTTTAGCGCTCATCGCGCAGCACGAGCTGCACTACCACTGGGTCAAAGGCCACGCGGAAAATGAATACAACAACAGATGTGATGAACTTGCGGTAGCAGAGTGGCACAAGTTTAAGTGAAGCATCGCAGATTTTGACGCCCGCGGGCGGCAAACCAAATGCAAAGTTTTTTGCCGCGACCTGCGCGCCCTCCAGAGGGGCTTCTCTTGCCCGCTGAGGGGCAATTCACCTTCTGGCAAAAAACTCTTTGCGCGGAGCGAGTGTCGAGCCGGAGGCGAGGCACAGAGCGGAGTGAGAACTTTCTCAACAAGATGGGTTTCCCATCTTGTTGAATTAAATTTTAAGGAGCAGACAACTATGGCAGAATTCAACGCAAAACAGCAGCTTCCCGGCCTTTTGGACTGGATGCGCGCGCAGATGAAGGCCTGCGGCGGCAAGACCGCCGTCATCGGCATTTCCGGCGGCAAGGACAGCTCCGTCGTCGCGGCGCTGAGCGTCGCGGCCTACGGGCGCGAGAACGTCGTCGGCGTGCTGATGCCCGACGGCGTGCAGCCGGACATCGACTATTCAAACGGGCTTGTGGAATACCTCGGCATCCGCCACTACACCTTCAACATTCAGGGCGGCACGAAGGGCCTTCTCGACGAGATGGACCGCCTCGGCATCGAGGCGAGCCGCCAGACGAAGGTGAATCTCCCGTCCCGCATCCGCATGGCAACGCTCTACGCCATCGCGCAGAGCGAGGAGGGCGGCATCGTGCTCAACACCTCCAACCTCTCCGAGGACTGGGTAGGCTACTGCACGATCTACGGCGACAGCGCGGGCGCGTTTTCGCCGCTTGGTATGTACACGACCGAAGAGGTCATCGCGCTGGGCGCGGAGCTGGGTCTTCCCGAGCGCTTCCTCATCAAGCCGCCGTCCGACGGACTGACCGGCAAGACCGACGAGGACAACCTCGGCTTCACCTATCACGTGGTGAATGAGTACATCCGCAAGGGCGAGGTCGACCCCGCCATCAAGGAGCAGATCGACCGCAAGCACAAAGTTTCGCGCTTCAAGTTCCAGACGCTGCCGGTGTATCAGAACGGAATGCCCATCGTGATCCCGGAGGAAACGGATTATTATAATCCCAACAAAAAATAGAGTCACTGCCTGCAAAAGGGGGTATTCTCTTTCCGAAGAGAATACCCCCTTTTGAATCCCCCAGAGAAAGGCGAGGGGAGTCCCCCTCGAC
>ENA-OUQP01000631-OUQP01000631.1-human-gut-metagenome-genome-assembly--contig:-NODE-631-length-30718-cov-4.608747_pt1 | contig 30718 bp, 21 predicted proteins | sample MGYA00237951_ERZ548836 | MGnify/ENA primary metagenome ERZ548836 (study PRJEB26490, sample SAMN05194702) | human gut metagenome | biome: terrestrial biome; feature: human-associated habitat; material...
GTATAAGAGACAGGCATATTGTTGATGGCCGCCATCGCCGCGACCAAGCTGATCTGGGAGAGAAAGCTCGTGATGCCGAGCGTCAGCATCCGCGCGTAAACAGTCGCACACAGGCGGAAATCACCCTTTTGCGGCTTGACGGTCTTCATGCGGCAGAGATACCACACCGCAAGCGCCGCCGTGACGATCTGGCCCAAAACCGTGGCGACCGCCGCGCCCATCATGCCCCACTTGCAGCCAAAGATGAAGATGGGGTCTAAAATGATATTGAACACCGCGCCCGCAAGCGTGGAGATCATGGCAAATTTCGGGTCGCCGTCGGCGCGGATGATGGGATTCATCGCCTGACCGAACATATAAAACGGGATACCGAGCGAGATGTAGAAGAAATATTCCTGCGAATAGTGAAACGTCTCCTCATTCACCGTGCCGCCGAACATGGTGATGATCGAATCGGCAAAAATGAGATACAGCGCCGTAAGCAGCACGCTGCACGCCACCGCCAGCACGACCGCATTGCCGACGCTTTTCTTCGCCTCCCCCACTTCACCCTTGCCGAGCGAAATGCTGACGAAGGCGCAGCAGCCGTCGCCGATCATCACCGCGATGGCAAGCGCCACCACTGTGAGCGGGAAAACGACGGTATTCGCCGCGTTGCCGTAGGAGCCGAGATAGCTCGCGTTGGCGATAAAGATCTGGTCGACGATGTTGTACAGCGCGCCCACCAGCAGCGAGGTGATGCAAGGGATGGCGTAGCGCCGCATCAGCGCGCCGACGCTCTCTGTTTCCAGAAACGCATTTGACTTTTGTTCCATTGGTCCTGACCTTCCTTTTCAATCTATGCAAAAAATGCGCAAGGCCGGAAAAAAATCCGGACTTACGCATTTTCAGCCGCACGATCATGTTCTTTATTCTCTTTTTGCACAAAAAAAGCGTGTGCCGCATATGCAACCGGATTTACGCATATGTGCCACACGTTGTGAGCCTATTATACACGGTCCTTTTTCGCTTTTCAAAGGTTTTTTTCACAGCCGATCCGCCGCCATTCCCTTTCTTTTGTGCACTTCCGCAGAATATCTTCGTCTTAGTCCATCAAATATCTGCATTCGCAAAGTTTTCCTTGCTTTTTGCCGATATCCGAGTATAATGTGAACGAATTCTGCAAGGAGGTGCAGTATGCTTGTTTCCTACAACGGTCTTTTCAAACAGCTCATCGACAGAGGTTGGAACAAGACCGAATTTGCCCGCGAGGTCGGCATCAGCTCCAATACGCTCGCCAAGCTCTCGAAAAACGAGCTTGTCTCGCTCGAGGTGCTCGTGCGCATCTGCCAGAAGCTCGACTGCTCGCTGAGCGATATCGTGCAGATCGTACCGCTCGACTCGCCGCCGCTCAAAAGCGGCCTTGAGCGCGTGATCAAACGTAAGGACGACCGAAAGAAAGGAGGCAGCGTGTTCCGCCATGAGTAACAAGACCAAAGAGACCGGCTCTTCATTTATGGAAAAGCTCTCGACGTTCATCGTCGACAAACGGAATCTGATCTTTCTTCTCACCATCATTCTGCTGATTTTTTCCGTCTTTTCCCGCAACTGGGTCGAGGTCGAGAGCGACCTGACCTATTACCTGCCCGCCGACTCGGAAACGAAGCAGGCACTCACCATCATGGACGAGCAGTTCGTCACCTACGGCACCGCCGAGGTCATGGTCGCCAACATCACGCCCGATCAGGCGGCCGCGCTCGAACCCAAGATCAAAGAGGTCAAGGGCGTGCAGAGCGTCGATTACGACGAAACGAGCGCGCATTACAACAATCTCTCCGCGCTCTATTCCATCACCTTTGCCTACAGCGAAGATGACGACGCCTGCCTCGACTCGCTCGATGCGGTGAAGGAGCTGCTCGGGGACTATGACCTCTATGTGAACACAGACCTCGGCAACACGCAGCAGGAGACCATCGATCACGAGATCAGCGTCATCATGGTCTATGTCGCCATCGTCATCGTACTCGTGCTGCTCTTCACGTCCGAGACCTACGGCGAGGTGCCGGTGCTCATTCTGACGTTCGTCGTCGCGCTGGTGCTGAATCAGGGCACGAACTTCCTGATGGGCAAAATTTCGTTCATCTCCAATTCGGTCACGAGTATTTTGCAGCTGGCACTGTCTATCGACTACGCCATCATCTTCTGCAACCGGTTCAAGGAGGAGCACAAGCTCCTGCCGCTGCGCGAGGCCGTCATCGTCGCGCTGAGCAAGTCCATCCCGGAGATCGGCGCGAGCAGCCTGACGACCGTCGGCGGCCTTGTGGCCATGCTGTTCATGCAGTTCAAGCTCGGCCCCGATATGGCCCTGTGCCTCATCAAATCCATTCTCTTCGCGCTGCTCGCGGCGTTTATCGTGATGCCGGGCCTTCTGATGCTCTTCGGCCCGCTCATCGACCGCACGCAGCACCGCAGCTTTGTGCCGAAGATCCCGTTCGTCGGCAAGCTCGACTATGCCACGCGCCACATCATCCCCATCGTCTTTGTGGTGCTGGCCGTCATCGGCTACCGTCTCTCATCCGACTGCCCCTATGCCTACGGCTACGGTCTCATTTCCGCGCCCAAGCAGAATGAGACGCAGTTTGCCGAGCAGATGATCGAAGAAAACTTCACCACAAAGAATATGCTCGCGCTCATCGTTCCCACGGGCGACTACGACAAGGAGGCCGCCATTTTGAACGAGCTCGGCCAGTACGACGAGGTCGATTCCACGATGGGCCTGACCAACATCGAAGCGCTCGACGGTTATATGCTCGCCGACAAGCTGACGCCGCGCCAGTTTGCCGAGCTTGCGGGCCTTGACTATGAGGCCGCGCAGGTCGTTTACGCGGCCTACGCCGCTCAGCAGGCGGAATACGGCAAGCTTGCGGGGAACCTCTCCTCGTATAAGGTCCCGCTCATTGATATGTTCCTCTTCGTCTGCGATCAGGTCGACTCCGGCCTTGTCACCCTCAGCGACGAACAGACGAAGATGCTTCAGGATGCCGAGGTGCAGATGAACAGCGCCAAGGCCCAGCTTGAAGGTGAGGATTACGACCGTATGCTCATCTACCTCACGCTGCCCGAAAGCGGCGACGAGACCTACGCCTTTACCGACAAGATCCTCGAGATCGCGCAGAAGTATTACCCCGACGAGACCGTTTATCTCGCGGGCGAATCGACGAACGAATACGAATTTGAAAAGTCCTTCGCCGTGGATAACAAGGTCGTGAGCATCGTGTCGGTGCTCGTCGTTATGCTGGTGCTGCTCTTCACGTTCAACTCCGCCGGTATGCCGGTGCTGCTGATCCTGGTCATTCAGGGTTGCATCTGGCTCAACTTCTCGTTCCCGACCATCACGGACAAGTACATCTTCTTCTTAGGATATCTGATCGTTTCCTCCATTCAGATGGGCGCGAACATCGACTACGCCATCGTCATCGCCAGCCGCTATCAGGAGCTTAAATCCAAGATGCACCACCGCGACGCGATCGTGGAAACGCTGAACTTCGCCTTCCCGACGATTATCACCTCCGGCTCGATCCTCTCGATCTGCGGCTTCCTGATCGGCAGCATGACCTCTGAGCCGGTCATCGCGGGCATCGGCGAGAGCCTCGGCCGCGGCACGGTCATCTCCATCATCATGGTCATGTTCGCCCTGCCGCAGATCCTGCTCATCGGCAGCGGCATCGTGGACAAGACCTCCTTCTCCGTCCCGTCCATCACCGAGAAGAAGACCGCGCACGGCAAGATCTCCGTCAACGGCATGGTGCGCGGCAGCATCAACGGCACGGTCCACGGCGTGATGCACGCGACCGTCGAGGGCGATATCGACCTGAACCTGATCTCGGGTTCTGCAAATGAGGAGCAAGACGATGATGAAGACTAAATTACATCGCTTTCGCGCGCTGGCGCTGTGCGCGCTGCTGCTGTTGTCGCTTCTGCCCGTCACGAGCGCGCTGGCTGACGGCGACGGCGCCATCCATATCAAGACCGAGGAGGACCTTCAGTCCTTCGCGCGCTCCTGCACGCTCGACTCCTGGTCGCGCGGCAAAAAGGTCGTGCTCGACAACGACCTTGTGCTGGAAAGCGCCGACGCGCTGCCCATCCCGACCTTTGGCGGCACCTTCGACGGCGGCGGCCACACCATCAGCGGCCTGAGCATTGAAGACAGCCTCTCCCCCGCCGGTCTTTTCGGCATCGTGCAGAAGAGCGGCGTCGTGAAAAACCTGCACGTCGAGGGCACCGTCGCCCCCTCCGGCGACAGCCAGAATTTAGGCGGTATCGCGGGTGAAAACCACGGCGCCATCGAAGGCTGCACCTTCAACGGCTCGGTCTCCGGCAAGCGCAATGTCGGCGGCCTCATCGGTCAGAACGCCGCCACGGGCGTCATCCGCTCGTGCGAGGCCGCAGGCGCCATCTTCGGACAGAACATGACCGGCGGTCTTGTCGGCTGCAACCTCGGCGCGGTCGTTTCGAGCAAAAACCGCGCGTATGTCAATATTGAGAGCACCGACCCCGCCATTGACTTAGGCGATCTGAGCCTCGAGTTCTCGCTCGACCTCTCCAAGCTCTCCCAGCTCGACACCGTCAGCATCTCCACCGACACCGGCGGCATCGCGGGCTACTCCTCGGGCGCCATCTCCGAGTGCGTGAACGAAGCCGCCATCGGCTACCAGCATATCGGCTACAACGTCGGCGGCATCGCGGGCCGCAGCAGCGGACAGATCCGCGCCTGCACCAACCAGGGCGCGGTCTGCGGGCGCAAGGATATCGGCGGCATCGCGGGCCAGATGGAGCCCTACGTGCGCACCGAGGTCTCCGGCAGCCAGTTCTCCCTGATGAAGTCCCAGCTCAGCGAGCTCAACTCCCTCGTTGAAAAGGCCGTGAACGACGCGGAGTACGGCTCCGGTGAGATCTCCAGCCGTCTCTCCCTCATCGCAGGCTACCTGACCGACGCGGCGGACGCCGCGGGCGATGTGCGCGTGAACGTCGATACCGACGCCATCACGCCGCCGAGCATCGACGCAGACGGCAACATCACCTTTGACCCGAATGTCAACGTCTCCGACGTTGTCACGGTCACGAACTTCAACATGGTCATCGGCGCGATCACGGCGGCGGGCAGCCAGCTCTCGTACATCACCGAAAACGTCAAGACGACCTCGACCGCCCTTTCAAGCGACCTGCGCTCCATCAACAGCAAGTTCACCGAGCTTTCCAACACCATGTTTTCCGCCATCGCGAGCGTTGGCGGCAGCTCGGCCGATCTCGTCACCGATGCCTCCACCGTCGATATCAACGCCGTCACGCTCGGCAAGGTCTCCGGCAGCAAAAATACCGCCGCCGTCTACGGCGATGTGAACACCGGCGGCATCGCGGGCTCCATGGCCATCGAATACACGCTCGACCCCGAGGATGACGTGACCGGCGATCTCTCCGGCAGCTACCGCACGCAGTATCAGTACAAGTCCATCGTGCAGGCGTGCGTCAACACCGGCGATATCTCCGGCAAGCGCAGCTATGTCGGCGGCATCGTCGGCCGCATGGACCTCGGCTATGTCACCTCCTGCGAGGGCTACGGCTCCGCCGCGAGCGAAAACGGCAGCTATGTCGGCGGCATCGCGGGCGTGACCGGTGCGACGGTCTGCGGCAACTATGCCAAGTGCACGCTCAGCGGCAAAAAGTATGTCGGCGGCATCGTCGGCTCCGGCGTTGAGACCAAGGCCGACGGCAGCGGCTCGAGCGTGACGTGGAACTATTCCCTTGTCGATATCACCGACTGCCAACAGTTTGCAGGCGCGGTCTCCGGCAGCGATACGGGCACATTTGAGCACAACTACTATGTTTCCGACGATTTGCCCGGCATCAACCGCCAGGGCTTTGCCGGCCGCGCCGAGCCCATTTCCTTCTCGCAGCTTTCCGCCATCGCGAGCGTCCCCGCGGGCATGAAGACCTTCACGCTCGCCTTTGTCGCGGACGACGAGGAGGTGTCGCGCCGCTCGTTCGCCTACGGCGCGTCCTTCGACGAGAGCGACATTCCCGAAATTCCCCAGAAAGAGGGCTATCACGCTCACTGGGACCGCGCAGACCTTGAAAGTCTGCACTTCGACACCGTTGTCACGGCCGTGTATGAGGCCTATACCCCCGGTCTTGCCTCCGAGCAGACACGCGAGGGCGGTCTCTCCGTCCTCCTTGTCGAGGGCGACTACAGCAACGGCGACAGCATCAAGGTGACCGCTGAGGCCGTCACTCCGGAGGCCTTCGACATACAGACCGGCTCTCTCCCCGACCGCGTGAAGGGCTATTTCTCCTGCATCGGCCGCGGCGAACTGCCGCCGATGCTCGCCAACCGCGAGGTGCTCGAGCAGTGGAAGCTCGAGCTTGCCGATGACGGCCAAACGCAGCACACGGTCCGCTATCTGCCGCCCGACGGCTACAGCAGCCCGCGCATCTATGTCCGCGAGGGCAGCGCATGGCAGAAGGTCGACACCGGCACGATGGGCAGCTACCTCACCTTCCCCGTCACCGGCATGAGCGTGGAGATCGCGGCGGTGAGCACGCTTTCCGTCGGCGGCATCTGGCTTGCCGTGCTCGGCGTGCTGCTCGTGCTCATTCTTCTCATCATTCTTCTCGTCAAGCGCGGCAAGCGCCGGGCGCGCCGCCGCGCCGAGCGACAGGCTGCCGCCGTCGCGCAGGCCGAGGCGATCGTGCAGCACGCACAGGAGGACTCGCCCGCGCCCGAAGCGGCTGCGGAAGCCGTTCCCGCCGCTGTCGCCGCACCCGAGGCCATCCCCGCGCCGGAAAGCAGCACACAGTCCGTTTCAGATGCGCCGCCGGCCGCCCCTGCGGAGCCCGCAGCCGAAGCTGCCGCGTCCGCCGATCCCGATTCCATCGAGGCGCGTCTTGCGCGCGCGGAAGAAGAGCTGCGGCTGCTGCGCGAGGAACGCGACTCGCGCGAAAACGCGCTCACCCGGCCCGCGGTCAAGCCGGCCAGAACCCGCCGCAAAAAGCGCCGCTGGCTCCCCGCGCTCATCACCGTGCTGGTACTGCTCGCGGCGGCCGCCGTTTTCTTCTTCCGCTCGGATGTAAAAAAGGACCTTGAGGCCTATCGCCTCGTCGAGGCGCGCATGAAGCAGGACCCGCTCGCCATGGACGTCACCGTTGACGTCTCCTACGGCAAGCTCGCGGTACAGGCCGACGCCGCCGTCACCCGCACAAAGGTCGACGGCACGGCCGTCACCTGCATCGACCGCGACGGTGCGACCCTCTACTACGCGGACGGGACCATCTATCTCTCGAACGGACGCGCCTATCCCATAGCGGACGCCTATCCCGATTATTCGGCGCTGCTCGACAAAACCGCCGAGCTCTGCCGCAGCCTGACGATCGACAAATCGGTCGACGGCAAGGAAAAGGTCTACACCCTCACCGCCGAGGGCGATGACGCGGCAGCGCTGCTGCGTCTCCTCGCCTCCGACGAGATCGCCGACGCAGCGGCACTTTACTCGCTGCGCGTCGAGCTCGTTGCCGAAAGCGGCGAGCTGATGGAGCTCCGCTTTTATACCGAAGGCGCGGGCGATCTGAGCGTCGACGCGTCGGCAGTCTTCCGCAGCAGCGCCGCCGCTCCCGTCATCCCGGATGACGTGACCGACGCGATGAGTTCGTCCTCCACCGAGGTAAGCGGCACACTGACGGACGACACGCTTCGCCTGCTGCAAGCGCTCTCCGCGCTCTATGAACAGGATACTCTCTCCGCCGACATTGCCCTCTCCGCCGACTGCGGCCCCATCGTGCTGAGCGATACGCTCCAGTACGACCGCCACGATTACGACGGGCAAAGCATTTCCTGCATCCGCAAAAATACGCTCGCCTTTTACTTTTCGGATGGCACCATCTGCGATGAAAGCGGCAGCAAGCTTGACTCTGCCGAGCTTGTCGATTCCGCGCAGCTCATCGAGCTGTGCTACGAGCTGCTCGCGAACGGCACCGCCGCCTGTACCGAGACCGACGGCGGCTGGTCCTACACCCTCACGCTGGAGGAGAACGGTATGTCCGATCTGGCCGCCGCCATCGCTCCCGGCATCAAGGAGCAGGACGTGAGCTTCACCTCCGGCCGCATCGAGGCGCTCGTCACAGCGGACGGCGCGCTCCGGTCCGTCAGCGTTTCGTGCAGCGGCGTGCTGCACCTCATCCTCACCGACGCACCGGCGACGGTCTCCGCCGTCATCACCCCCACCACGCGTGAATTTACATTTGCCCAGCCAGCGCTGAATGCGCTGAAGCAATAAGAGAGCGGAGGAAGAAGTATGGGAAATCGCATCATCAGCATCAGCCGGCAATTCGGCAGCGGCGGCCACGAGGTCGCAGTCAAAACAGCGGATCTGCTCGGCATCCGCGTGTACGAAAAGGAACTCATCCGCCTTGCCTGCGAGTACGGCGAACTCTCGGAAAAGACGCTCTCGCCCTCCGATGAAAAGGCCACGAATCCCTATCTGTTCCAAACGGTACACGAGGGCAACTACCATGTTCTGCGCGGCAAGCCGACCAGCGAGGTGCTCTTTGCCCTGCAAAGCCACGAGATCCGGCGCATCGCCCGCCACGAAGAGTGTGTGTTCGTGGGCCGCTGTGCGGATTACGTGCTGCGCGATGAGGATGTAAAGCTCCTGCGCGTTTTTGTCGCCGCGCCTGACGAGCACCGCATCCAGCGCAAGATGGCGCAGGAACGGCTCTCACGCGATCAGGCGGTGCGTCTCATCCGCAAGATGGACAAGCAGCGCCGCAAGTATTACGAGAGCTATACCGGCCGCACCTGGGGCGCGCCGAGCGGCTACGAGCTCTATCTCGACACCGGCACGATGTCGACCGACGAGGCCGCAGCCGTCATCGCGGACCGCTTCCGCAGAATGTAAAAAAGTATGGGACCACCTATTCGGTGGTCCCATACTTTTTTGTTGCAACACAAGAACTGCTCCCGCCGGGGAGCTTGGACGGCGTCCGGCCTTTAATTTTCTCCAAAATGAACGGTGATGGGGCAGATCTCCGCCTTGGTACCCACGCGCATATCGGGCCCGAAGAGTCCGACACCCGAGGTCACGATGTTGTGCATCCTTCCCTTTTGGAGATACCCGCAGGCGTTTTCCCACATCAGCTTGATGGTGAGGTTGCCCGGGAACATCTGCCCGTCGTGCGTGTGGCCGCAGAGGTCCAGGTCAACGCCCGCGTCCGCAAGCGCCTGCAATTCCTTCGGCTGGTGGTCGAGCACGATGATGGGCTTACCTTTGTCCATCTCCGCCGTGATCTCGTCCGGCGTTTTCCGCACCTCGACGCCGCGGCCGGGACGGTGCGCGTCGGGGCGGCCGTAGAGGTAAAACTTTCCGTCGATCAGCGTCCCCTCGTCGTGCAGGAGCGTGATGTTCGCGTCCTTCAGGAATGCGTCCATGCGCGGGTCGCTCTCTTTCTTCTCGCTCTGGCGGAAGGTAAAGCCCGCGAGCACCGCTTCTTCGATATCGTGGTTGCCGTAGCAGGCGTAAACGCCGTATTTCGACCGGATGCTGCGCAGCGTGGCAGCGATAGTCTCCGGCTCATCCACCGCCTCCCATTCGTTGTCGAAGATATCCCCCGCGATGACGACAAGGTCGGCATCCTGCTCGTTGATCCTGTTCACCATCTGCTGCATCTGCTTTTCGCCGATGTTGTAGCCGAGGTGCAGGTCGGCCACGAGCACAACCTTCATCTCACTCATGCCCTCGACGGTCTTGTCGACCGTCACGTCATACGGCGTCACGTGGATGATGCGCGCATTGATAACGCCCCAGACGGACGCGGTCAAAATGGCAAGCGCGCACACGCAGCCCGCGATGCGGTGCATCTTCGTCGTGACAAAAATGTTCTTGAACGGCAGCACATACCCGAGCAGCAGGCGCAAAAGGTCCGCCGCGATGACCGCGAGCAGCACGTACAGCAGCACGCCGAGCCAGTAGTTGCCGATGAGCTTCATCACGCGCCGGAATCGTCCCTCCGGCAGGAAAAATGCAATAACAATAGAGCAGGCCAGAAATGCCTGCACGGCCACAGGCAGCGCCCAGTGGCGCGCTGTGCGGAAGAACGGAAACCACGCCTTCACCCAGCCCATCACGCGGCGCAGCAGATAGAAATTTGCCAGCAGGTATACCGGCGCAAGCAGAATCGCGATCATGTCAACGCGGGAGCGTCGCTCCCCTCGCTTCCTTTCGAATCAAAAATCTCCGGCTATCATAGCACGTTTTCTCCGCCATTGCAACGCATCGCCGCGGTTGACATTCCCCGTCCGGCATGATACCTTTAAGCTCGAAAAACAAAATGCGTCAAGGAGGACGACCCGATGAAAAAGCCCGAAACTCTTCACCTTCTCCCCGTGCGCGCGGAAAGCGACGCGCCCGCGCTGCTGCGCGGCAAAAAGCTCGACCAGCGCGCCGTATTCCAGCTCGTCCGCAAGGTCGACTGGAAAAAGGCCGGCCTTATCGCCGGGGGCACAGCCGCCGTGTGTGCCGCGGCCGGTACGGTGAGCCGGTACAAGTTCTATCAGGGCATCGTCGCGCGTGAACTCAAAAAGCAGCTTGCGCCGCTCAACGACAAGCTCGACGCCCTGCAGGACGAAAACCGTATGCTGCGCGCGGAGCTTGAAAAAAAGCAGGCTCCCGCCGAGGAGTCGAACTGATACAAAAAAGCGCCCGAACAGCTTTGACTGTTTGGGCGCTTTTTGTATATCCGGCAGGATACTGCTCACAGCAGTACAGGCAGCGACCCCATAGTTTTCCTGTGCATACTTCCGATACACTTATCGGCCGGTCGAATGCTCCTCGCCCACGACCGGCAGCAGATCTGCAGGAGGACAACTGTCTTGACCTGAAACAATTTGAAATTTCTAACGTTTGTCCTGATGGAACTTGATAAATTATAACGACTGTACATATATACCACCTGAATTGCAGCACTATCATTGCTTTCAAAATTACGCCAACAAATCTATCTCTTAGTCCACAGCAATGATAGTGGTTGAGTAGATAAGTTTCTACTTCAAAAAACTGTCCGTCACAATTTATAGGTACTTGTTTAGGAAGGAAATCCATTCACTTTTTCTCTTAACGCTAATCTAGTTGCATCCGGCAGACCGTTGAATCTTATTGTACGATTCATATCTCGATAAGCTCTACTACTTGCTGCCTTTAGTGGATCAGTAAAATCACCAAAGTAGATAGCCTTTAAGAAATCAAGTATATCCTTATCAACCTTGGTTTCTACTATTTCATCTTTTTCTTTAGTCATTTTAACATCTCCTTTTTAACATTTTTACTTATGTACTTTAGTCAACAATACTACGCTCTCAACGTGATCTGCTCTTGGGAACAGGTCCACCGTGCAGGCGCGCGTGGCGGTATAGCCCAGCTCCACAAAGCGCTTCACGTCGCGCGCCATAGTCGCGCTGTCGCAGGAGACGTACACGATCTTCTCCGGCTGCATCGCAGCGATGCTCTCCACCACATCGGGCGCGAGCCCCTTTCGCGGCGGGTCAACGGTGATGACGTCAGGGCGCAGATGTTCCTGCTCAAGCTTTTTTGCCACATCGGACGCATCGCCGCAGAAGAACTCTACGTTTTTGACCCCGTTGCGCACAGCGTTCTCTCGCGCGTCATCGATGGCCTCGGGCACGATCTCCGCGCCGAGGACCCTTTTCGCGTGATCGGAGAGCGCGAGCGTGATGGTGCCCGCGCCGCAGTAGAGGTCAAGCACCGTCTCCTGCCCCGTGAGCCCCGCAAATTCGATGGCCTTTGCGTAAAGCCGCTCGGCCTGTGCATGGTTGACCTGATAGAACGACGGCACGCTGAGCTGGAACGTCTTGCCGCAGAGCGTATCCTCAAGCCGGTCACTCCCCCAGAGCGTGCGGTAGCGGTCGCCAAGGATGACGTTGCCCTTTTTCGTGTTCGTGCCGAGCACAATGCCGGTGCACCTGGGGCACGCATCGCGCAGGAGCGTGACAAGCCGGTCTTCTTTCGGCAATTTATCTCCGTTCACGAGCACGCAGACAAGGCTCTCCCCCGCCGCGTTCGAGCGGACGTAGAGATGGCGGACAAGACCGCGGCCCATCCTTTCGTCATACCCCGCAACGCGGCAGGACTGCATATATTCGCGCAGCGCCTCCGCCGCGGCGTCGGCCTCCGGCTTTACCAAAAGGCACTGCTCGCACTCGATGACCTCATGCGTGCGGGCGCGGTAAAATCCGACCGCGCCGTTCTTTGATACAGGGTACTGCGCCTTGTTGCGGTAGCGCAGTGTGTCCTGTGCGCCAAGGATCTCTTCAACGACCACATCGCTTCCGCCGATGCGCGCAAGATTATCCTGCACGCGCTGCTTTTTCAGCCGCAGCTCTTCTTCATAGCTGATATGCCGGTACGTGCAGCCGCCGCAGCGCGGGAAGTACGGGCAGTCCGGTTCGATGCGCGCCTCCGACGGCTCGAGCACCTCAAGCACCTTGGCAAAGGCGACGCTCTTGAGCGTCTTGAGGATCAGCACGCGGCACTTCTCGCCGCGCAGTGCACCATGGACGAATACCACGCGCCCGTCGATGCGCGCGACGCCCATGCCGCCCTCGCCATAGCCCTCGATGGTGACGGTATGCTCCTGATTTTTGGCAAGCTCCATCGTTTTCTCCTCTCAGAAAAGGTACTTCGCGCTTTGCGCGCGAAGTACCTTTTCGACTCATTTCATATCAATCGCGGAAGCGCTCGATCAGGCTGATGATCTGGCCGGTGAGCGCGGAAATATCCTTGTTGGGTCTGCCCTTGCAGCGCTTGGCAAACTCAAGCAGCGACTCCGCCGCCGAGACAAGCTTGGCATACAGATTGTCGGCACGGGACTTCTGCATCGTGCGCTTGCGCTCGGAAATATAGCCCTCGCTGACCATTTCGTTCGCGGCAAGGTCGTAGCACTCGGTGAACTTGGCCGCGTGTGACCGGAAGCCGAGCGTATTCAGCTCTTCGGCGAACACGGGTGCCACATCCTCGTCGCCATGGACGACAAACACGTGTGTCGGCTTCGGGTCAAAGGCCTTGATCCACTGGATCAGATGATCGTGGTCGGCATGGGACGAAAGGCCCTGGAAGTTGACGATCTTCGCCTTGACGGCGATCTCCTCACCGAAGAGCTTGACCTTCTCCACGCCGTCGAGCAGCCTGCGGCCCAGTGTGCCGGGCGACTGGAAGCCGACGAATACGACCGCGCTGTTCGCACGCCAGAGGTTGTGCTTCAAATGGTGGCGGATGCGGCCCGCGTCGCACATACCGGAGGCGGAGATGATGACCTTGGGCGTCGTGTCCATGTTCAGCATCTTCGATTCTTCGCTCGACTCAACAAGGTTGAGGTTGGGGAAGGTGAACATATGCGTGCCGTCCTTCACGAGCTCGAGCGCCTGCTCGTCGAGATATCCGTGCAGATCGCCGCAGAAGACGGTCGTCGCCGCCTTGGCAAGGGGCGAGTCGATGTACACGGGGAAGTTCGGCGTCGACTTGACGAGCTTTTGATCCTTGATCTCGCGGATAAAGTACAAAAGCTCCTGCGTGCGGCCCACGGCGAACGACGGGATGACGACGTTGCCTCCCTTGCCGAGCGTCTCGTCGATGATCTCGGCAAGCTCGTCGGTGTAGCTCCAGACCTCGGTGTGGTTGCGGTCGCCGTAGGTCGACTCCATCACGACGTAGTCGGCCTTTTTGAGAAGCTGCGGGTCGCGGATAATGGGCTGGTCGACGTTGCCGATATCGCCGGAGAAGACGATCGTCTTGTGCACGCCGTTTTCTTCCAGCTCAAGCGTGATGGACGCGGAACCGAGCAGATGGCCCGCGTCGGTGAACACCGCGCTCACACCCTCGCAGAGGTCGACCTTTTCTTTATACTCGCAGGTCGTCACGTACTTGAAGACGTCCAGCGCGTCCTGCTCGGTGTAGAGCGGATCGACATGCTCGCGGCCCGCGCGCTCGCCCTTGCGGTTTTCGTACTCAGCGTCGCTCTCCTGAATGTGAGCGGAGTCGAGCAACATGATCTTCATCAAATCTGCTGTCAGGCGTGTCGTCAGGATGCGGCCGTGGAAGCCGTTTTTCACCAGCAGCGGGATACGGCCCGTGTGGTCGATGTGCGCGTGGGTGACGAGCAGAATATCGATATTGCCGGGAGCGAAAGCGAGATAACGGTTGTCGAGCTCGTCGCGGCCCTGCTGTAAGCCGCAGTCGACGAGGATCTTCTTACCGTTTATCTCCAGGCAGTGGCAGGAGCCGGTCACGCAGCGGTCGGCCCCGTAAAAGTGCAGTTTCATGCGAATATCCTCCTTAGATGAGAAAAAACTTCTTCCTTATGCTTCTGTCCTCCGCCATCGGAGGGCGTTTCGTTGCCTTGTTCTATCTTTTTTGGTATTTTACCACAGCAGCTATATAGAGTGCAAGCCATCCCTGACGCAGCGGCGGAATTTATTTACAATCCATTCATATTATCCAGCAAATTTCCCTTTGCATATCGCGCATAGGGATGCTATACTTGTAAGCGTGTCATTATGCTCCCACGAAAGGAAGTTTTGAATATGGGTTTCTTTAGTAAAATGTTCGGTTCCTACAGCGACCGTGAGCTCAAGAGCATCTACCCCATCGTCGACAAGATCGAAGCGATGGCGGACGAGTACAAGGCAATGAGCGACTCGGAGCTGCAGGCCAAAACGCCGGAGTTCAAGACGAGACTGCAAAGCGGCGAAACGCTCGACGATATCCTGCCCGAGGCGTTTGCCACCGTGCGCGAGGCGTCCCGCCGCGTGCTGGGGCTGTATCCCTACCGTGTGCAGCTCGTCGGCGGCGTGGTGCTCCATCAGGGCCGTATCGCCGAGATGAAGACCGGCGAAGGCAAAACGCTGGTGGCAACGCTGCCCGCGTACCTGAACGCCCTGAACGGCAACGGCGTCCACATCGTCACCGTGAACGACTACCTTGCCAAGCGAGACAGCGAGTGGATGGGCAAAGTCCACCGCTTCTTGGGCCTCACGGTCGGCCTGATCGTCCACGACCTGACAAGCGAGGAGCGCCGCAAGGCCTACGCCGCCGACATCACCTACGGCACGAACAATGAGATGGGCTTTGACTATCTGCGCGATAACATGGCCATCTACGCAAGCGAGCTCGTCCAGCGCGGACACGCCTTCGCCATCGTCGACGAGGTCGACTCCATTTTGATCGATGAGGCGCGCACGCCGCTCATCATCTCCGGCATGGGCGAAAAGTCCACCGAGATGTACTCCCGCACGGAAAACCTTGTACGCGGCTTCCGCAAGAAGGTCATCGCCGAGAGCGACGACAAGGAAGAGGAGGACGTCAACATCGACGCCGACTATATCGTCGATGAAAAGGCCAAGACCGCGACGCTCACCGCCCGCGGCGTGAAGAAGGCCGAGGAGTACTTTGGCCTTGAAAACCTCTCCGACCCCGAAAACTCCACCATCGCGCACCACATCAACCAGGCCATCAAAGCCCACGGCACGATGAGGCGCGACATCGACTATGTCATCAAGGACGGCGAGGTCGTCATCGTCGATGAGTTCACCGGCCGACTGATGTTCGGCCGCCGCTACAGCGACGGTCTGCACCAGGCGATCGAGGCCAAGGAGCACGTCGAGGTCGCACGCGAGAGCAAGACACTCGCGACCATCACGTTCCAGAACTACTTCCGTCTGTACGGCAAGCTCTCCGGCATGACCGGTACCGCGCTCACCGAGGAAGAGGAATTCGGCACGATCTACAACCTCGATATCATCGAGGTGCCGACCAATCGCCCCCTCGCCCGTATCGACGATCACGACGTCGTCTACAAGACCGAGGCCGCGAAGTACCGCGCCGTCATCGCGCAGGTAAAGGAATGTCATGCCAAGGGCCAACCCGTGCTGGTCGGCACGGTGTCGATCGAGAAGAACGAAAAGCTCTCGTATCTTCTCTCGCGCGAGGGCATCAAGCATAACCTCCTGAACGCGAAAAACCACGAAAAGGAAGCCGAGATCGTCGCGCAGGCCGGTAAGCTCGGCGCGGTCACGGTCGCGACGAATATGGCAGGCCGCGGCACCGATATCATGCTCGGCGGCAACGCCGAATACATGGCGAAAAACGATCTGCGCAAGGCAGGCCTTTCCGATGAGCTCATCGCCGAGGCGACCGGCTACGCCGAGACCGACAACAAGGATATCCTCGACGCGCGCGAGATGTTCGCCAAGGCCCTTGAAAAGCACCGCGAGGAGATCCGCGGCGAGGCGGACAAGGTCCGTGCGGCCGGCGGCCTCTTCATCATCGGCACCGAGCGCCACGATTCCCGCCGTATCGACAATCAGCTGCGCGGCCGTGCCGGTCGTCAGGGCGACCCGGGCGAGACGCGCTTCTACCTCTCGCTTGAGGACGATCTGCTGCGTCTCTTCGGCGGCGAGCGCATCACGAATCTGATGGACCGCCTGAATCTCGACGAGGATACGCCGATCGAGAATAAGACGCTCTCCAAGGCGATCGAAAACGCGCAGACGAGCGTGGAGTCCCGCAACTTCCAGTACCGCAAGAGCACGCTCGAATACGACGACGTGATGAACAAGCAGCGCGAGATCATCTACGGCCAGCGCAAGCAGGTGCTCGACGGCATGGACATCAAGCCCACGGTCCTCAATATGCTGAGAAGCAGCATTGCAAGCCAGGTCACGCTCGCCTTCAGCGATCAGGACAAGAGCGAGGACGAGCTGCGCGCCGAAGCGCTCAGGAACTGTGAGGGCACATACTTCCCGCGCGGCGCCGTGGACGCTTCCTCCCTCTCGGGTCTTTCCGCGGACGAGCTGACCGACCGCTTCTACGCGGCGGCGGAGAGCTACTACGAGGCCAAGGAATCCGCACTCACCTCGCCCATCATGCGCGAGCTTGAGCGTGTGGTGCTGCTGCGCGTGGTCGACGAATACTGGATGGATCACATCGACGCGATGAGCGAGCTGCGTCAGGCCATTCGTTTGCAGTCCTACGGCAACAACAAGCCCATCGACGTCTACAAGCAGGAATCCCTCACGATGTTCGAGGATATGATCTCCGCCATTCAGGGCGACACGGTGCGCCGCATCTTCTCCGCCCGCGTCAAGACGCAGAACGAAGTCAAGCGCGAGCGCGTGGCCGACGGCATGGTGGCCTCCACCTCCGGCGACGGCACGGTGAAAAAGCAGCCGCGCAAGGTCCAGAAGATCGGACGCAACGACCCCTGTCCCTGCGGCAGCGGCAAGAAATACAAGCAGTGCTGCGGCAGATAAGCCTCACCGGTCCGTGACAGAACTTTCCCCCACGCTCTGTGGGAACGAAGCGCAAAGGGGGTATTCTCTCCAAAAAGAGAATACCCCCTTTTTCCGTACAGCCCCATGCTCCTCTTTCCCCTGCCGCCCGAGAGGACGGCGACATCTCCGCACCTCCCCGGTGCAGAAAAAAGGAGGCATTTTTCATGTCTTTCACCGAACACAATGTCAACGGTCTTATTTTTGACACATCCGACGCCATCTCCGCTGCGGGCGGAGTGGTCCACGCGTTCACCACGCGGCACGGCGGCGTGAGTCCCGCGCCGTTCGACTCGCTCAACCTCGCCGACCATCACGGCGACAGCAACGAAAATCTGCTTGAAAACTACCGCCGCCTCGGTGCAGCCGTCGGCTTTGACGCAAAGCGCGCCGTGGCCTGCCGCCAGATCCACTCCGACCACGTGTGCGTGGCGCGCGAGGAGGACGCGGGCAAGCTCCTTTGGGACGAGCGGCTCGACGATGGCGACGCGCTCATCACGAATGTGCCGGATCTGCCGCTGTTCGCCTACGGGACAGACTGCTGCGTCATCACGCTCTACGACCCCAGCACGCGCTGCATCGGCGCGGTGCACGCCGGCTGGCGCGGCACTGCGAGCGGCATCGTGCTCAAGGCTGCCGTGACGATGATGAGCTATTACGGCGCAGACCCCTACACGCTGCGCGCGGCCATCGGCCCGGCCATCGGCAAATGCTGCTTCGAGGTAGACAGCGACGTAGCAAACACCTTCAAGGCGCTTCTTGACCCCGCCATCGACGAGCGCATCGAGCAGCGCGGCGAAAAGTTCCACATCGACCTCAAATCCATCAACCGCCTGTGGCTGCTGCGCGCCGGGATCGACCCCTCGCGCATCGACGTGCACCCCGACTGTACGAAGTGTCACCCCGAGCGCTACTGGTCGCACCGTGCGATGGGCGATAAGCGCGGCGGCATGGCCGCCGTCATCTGCCTGACCGGAGAGGGCGCATGATGCGCCGCGTTTCGCTCCTTTTCTGCGTGCTCGCGCTGACGCTGGCGCTCTCCGGCTGCTGGACATCCGACGAGGTGACCGATGAAAAGGACTTTTGGGAGGAGTCTCCCGCCGATCAGACACAGGAAGAGCCCGACGCAGCGCTCACGCCCATCACGGCATTTGTGCTGCCGTATCTGAAAAATGTGACCTTCGACCCCATTGTCTGCCCCGACGGGATGCAGCAGACCGTCGGCGCGCTGCTCTATGAGGGGCTGTTCACGCTGGACGGATCGTTCGCGCCGCAGAATGTGCTGTGCAGCCGCTACGAGCACAATGACGACTGCACATCCTATACCTTCTACCTGCGCGAGGGCGTCTGCTTTTCCGACGGCAGTGCGCTGACGGCGAACGACGTGCTTGCCGCGTATCGCCGCGCGCAGACGAGCGAGCGTTACCGTGCGCGCTTTGCCTCCGTCGTGTCGATGCGCGTGGTGAACGGTGCGCTCACCATCGTGCTTTCACAGGGAAACAGCGCCTTCCCCGCGCTGCTGGACATTCCCATCGTGAAATCCGGCTCGGAGAAGGACACCGTGCCGCTCGGCACAGGGCCGTACCTCTTCGTGACGGACGGCAGCGGCGCGTGCCTCAAGCGCAGCGCCGACTGGTGGCAGGATGCACGATTGCCGCTCGAGCGCATCGAGCTGCGCGAGGTCAAGGACGACGACACGGCATCCTATCTCTTCTCCTCGCGCGAGGTGCATCTGCTCGCCGCCGACCTGACCGGCGGCGCGGGCGACCTGCGCAGCGCAAACACCACCATCACCGACTATGCGTCGGCGAACATGATCTATCTCGGCTTCAATACGCAGCGCGCGCTGCTCTCCGACGCCGATCTGCGCGCCGCCATCGCCGGCGCCATCGACCGCGACACCGTGGCCGCAGGCTACCTCGCCGGTCACGCCGAGGCCGCGCGCTTCCCGCTCTCGCCGAGAGCAAGCCTCTATCCTGAAGAGCTTGCCACAACGCTCGCATCGCCCGAGCTCTCCGCCGCGCTTGAAGCGGCGGGCGTGACTGCGGACCGCCCCCGCTCGCTCACCATCTTAGTCAGCGAAAGCGACTCGTTCAAGGTCTCCATCGCCGACTATCTGAGCCGCACGCTCTCGACCGACGGTCTGACCGTCACCGTGCGCGCGCTTCCTTGGAGCGACTATCTCGCCGCGCTGCAAGGCGGGAATTTCGATCTCTATCTCGGCGAGGTCCGCCTGACGGCAGACTGGAACATCACCTCCCTCGTCGGCACTGGCGGCGCACTGAACTACGGCCGCTACGCCGATGAACAGTGCAATACGCTGCTCGCCGCCTTCCTTGCCAATGAGACGGCGCAGACTGCAAATGCGCTCTGCCGCTATCTCGGGCAGAACGCCCCTATCGCGCCCATCGCCTTCAAGACCGCGTCCGTCCTCACACCCGAGGGCCTCATCGACGGTCTCACCCCCACCGTCTCCTCCCCGTTCTACGGGCTCGAGGGCTGGACGGTGCACCTCAGCGAGGGATGAGCGGCATCGTAAATGAGAATTTAAGGAGATCCTATAAGCTTTACCATGTTATTGCTTCTCGCGTATGCGGTAATGATCGCGGGGCTTTCATCGCTTTTCAGCGCAGACACAAAGCAATCGGTATCGTATTCCTGCTTGTAATGGTCCTCAGCATTTTGATCTTAGGATATCTGTGGATCCATTCCCCCATGTAACGACCCTTTTACCACAATATTCCCCTTCGGCTGCGCACCTTTCTGCCCGTCAACGCCAAAGAAGCTCCTCCGCGCGATGCGGAGGAGCTTCTTTCCTTTTCTCGCTCAATACTGCCGGATGACTGCCACGACCCTGCCTAAGATCGTGCTCTCGCGGCCGTCGATGGGCCGGTAGTCGGGATTCGCCGGCATGAGCCAGACCTCGCTGCCCTTGCGCTTGAGCGTTTTGACCGTGGCCTCGTCGCCGATCAGTGCGACGACGATCTGCCCGTTCTGCGCGACACTCTGGCGGTGGACAACAACAAGATCGTCCGGCAGGATGCCGACGCCGAGCATCGACTCGCCGCGCACGCGCAGAGCGAAATACTCGTCATCATGTCCGCCGGTGTCGAACGTCAGGTAATCCTCGATGCACTCCTGCGCCAGGATCGGGCTGCCGGCGGCGACATTGCCGACGATGGGCACGCGGCGGCGCGAGGAATACTCGCCGCTCTCATCGACCTGCTGCACGGGGGCGGCGGGCGCTTCCTGCGGCTGCTTTTTGAGCGTGATGGCGCGGCCCTTGCCCGCGCTCTTTTCAATGAGCCCAAGCTCCTGCAGATGCTTGATATGGAAGTGGACGGTCGAGGGCGACTTGAGCCCCAGCGCCTCGCCGATCTCGCGCACGGAGGGCGCATAGCCGTGCGCGGCAATGCTCTCGGCAATATAATCGTACACGCGCTGCTGCATTCTGGACAGTTTTTCCATCTTGTGCGCCCCTTCCAACATTTGTTCGAATCTATGATACCACATTTTTTTCGGAATGCAACATTTGTTTCACAGTTTTATGTCAATTTGTCGACTTTTTTCTCCGGCAAAATTTTTCTGTGTTTTTTCGCAGGATGGTATTGACAAATGCCGCCCGATGTATTATTGTACTAATCACTTAATACAGTGATACACAAGGAGGATCACTATGGACTGGAACTTTCGCAGTGACCAGCCGATCTACTCCCAGCTCACGCAGCGGCTGACGGAGGCCATCGTCTCCGGCATCTACGCGCCGGGGGAAAAGCTCCCCTCCGTGCGCGAGCTTGCGGTGGAGGCGGGCGTCAACCCCAACACGGTCCAGCGCGCGCTCGCTGAGCTTGAGCGCGACGGGCTGGTGTTCTCCCAGCGCACAACGGGACGGTTTGTCACAGAAAACGAAAACATGATCACAAATGCCAAGCTCCGCATTGCCGACGAGCGCGTGGGAGAATTTCTCCGCTCGATGAAAACGCTCGGCTGCGGCAAGCGGGAGGTCATCTCCCTCATCGAGGGAGCAAAGGAGGAAGAAGAATGAGTATTTTGGAATGCAGGGCGCTCACCAAAAACTACGGCGCCAAAACGGTGCTCGACAGCGTCGATCTCACGATCGAGCCGGGGCGCATCGTGGGGCTGCTCGGCCCCAACGGAAGCGGCAAGACGACGCTCATCAAGCTCGCCAACGGTTTACTGACCCCGACGTCGGGCGAAATTCTGATCGACGGCAAGGCACCGTCGCGCGCGACAAAGGCCTTCGTTTCCTATCTGCCCGACCGCAACACGCTGCCCGGCTGGATGACGATCGCGCAGGCGCTCGACTACTACGGCGACTTTTACGCGGACTTCCGCCGCGGCGTGGCCGAGGCGATGCTCGCAAACCTCGGCCTTGACCGCGCGCAGAAGATCAAGACGCTCTCCAAGGGAATGCGCGAAAAAGCGCAGCTCATCCTGACGATGAGCCGTGACGCCAAGCTCTATCTCCTTGACGAGCCCATCGGCGGCGTCGACCCCGCGACGCGCGACTACATCCTGCGCACGATCATCGGCAACTACAGCGAGGACGCGGCGGTCGTCATCTCCACGCATTTGATCGCCGACGTCGAGCAGATCCTTGACGAGGTCGTGTTCCTGCGCGAGGGGCAGGTCATGCTCCACGAGAGCGTGGAGACCATTCGAGATGAAAAGGGCAAGAGCGTTGACGAGCTCTTCCGGGAGGTATTCAGATGCTGAGCAAACTGATCAAACATGAATTCCGTGCAACGAGCCGCATCATGTGGCCGGTCTTTCTTGGAATGCTGGCTCTGACGGCGCTGATGCGTTTTTCTCAACTGCTCCTGAACGGCGGGCACATTCCCTGGCTCTTACAACTCATCGGCGTACTGCTGGTCATCGGCTTTATGATGGGCCTTGGTGCGCTGGCGTTTGTGCCGCTGGTGCTCTCCGCCGTCCGCTGGCGCGACCATGTGCTCAAGGACGAGGGCTATCTCACGCTGACGCTGCCGGTGAGCCTCCATCAGCTGCTCATCTCCAAGCTCATCGTTTCCGCCGTGTGGTATGCTGCGGCGTTCCTCGTGGGACTTCTCTCGCTGATGATTGCTGTCTCCGGCTGGAGCACTCTCCAGTATGTCCCCGATTTTTTCAATGATGTTTTCACAGCGTTCTTCGAAATGGAGGCCTCGCTGCGCAGTCACGCGCTGCTGATCGTCTTTGAGCTTTTCTGCAATTTCGTCTTTGCCGTTTCTGCCGCCGAGCTCGTGGTATACGCCGCCTTCTCCATCGGTTACAGCTTCAATAAGCACAAGACGCTCTGGACGACCATCCTTGTGCTCGTGTTCTTCGAGGTCGCGCAGTTCACTGCCATCGCCATGATCGGCGCGTTTTTCAACGCCGACCCCACGCGCTGGATGAATCTGGACATTCACAGCGCGCCCGCGAGCGTCGAGCTGCTGCTCCTCTGGGGGATGTTCGGCGAACTGCTCTTCGCCGCAGCGGGCTACGCCGTGACATGGTACTTCACGACGAAAAAACTGAATCTCGAGTAACGCATTTTCTGAAAAAGCAGCCGCGTAAAAACGCCGTTCGTTTTTCCGGCTGCTTTTTTGCACCCATTTTTCATGAAAATTTAAGCGAAGTCTTGCAATTATGTTAACCTTTTGCTGCTAAGCTCAGCTTGCAGCAGCATTCGGAAAGGAGTTTTCATATGACGATTCTTGATGTACAGGGTCTTCAAAAAATCTACACCACGCGCTTTGGCGGCAGCAAGGTCCAGGCGCTCAAAAATGTCAGCTTCACCGTTGAAAGCGGCGAATATGTCGCCATCATGGGCGAGAGCGGCAGCGGCAAAACGACGCTTTTGAACATCCTCGCCGCGCTCGACAAGCCCTCCGGCGGCACGGTGCTGCTCGGCGGCAAGAACCTCTCGGAAATTCCCGAGGAGACCGCCGCGGCCTTCCGCCGCGACAACTTAGGCTTCGTCTTTCAGGACTTCAGCCTGCTCGACACGTTCTCGCTCGAGGACAACATCTGCCTGCCGCTCGTGCTCGCGGGCAAGTCCCGCACGGAGATGCGCGACCGGCTCGCGCCGCTCGCCCGTGACCTCGGCATTGCCGAGCTTTTGAAGAAGTATCCTTACGAGGTCTCCGGCGGACAGAAGCAGCGCGCGGCCGTCGCCCGCGCGCTCATCACCCGCCCGCAGATCCTGCTGGCCGACGAGCCGACCGGCGCGCTCGACTCCCGCTCAACGGACGAGCTGCTCAAGCTCTTTGGTGCGATCAACGCCGCGGGACAGACCATCGTGATGGTCACGCACTCCGTGCGCGCGGCGAGCTGCGCACAGCGCGTGCTGTTCCTGCGCGACGGCGAGGTCTCGCTCTCTCTGGAGCGCGGCAAAAGCACGGACACGCAGTTCTACCAGCGCATCGCCGATGCGCTCACACAGCAGCAGACGGGAGGCGAGTGCGCATGAAGGCCGCCTTCTCCCCCAGGCTCGCGCTGCTCGGCATCAAAAAGAACGCGCGGCTCTATGTGCCCTATCTGCTCTCCTGCGCGTTTATGGCGGCCATGCTGTATATCGTCGCCTATCTTGCCGCAACGCCCGCGCTCTACGCAGTCAACGGCAAGATCGATGGCGCGGGCACGACGACCATCCAGCTCGTGATGAGCCTCGGCTCCGGCGTCATCTCGGTCTTCGCAGCGCTGTTCCTCTTCTATACGAACAGCTTTCTTCTGCGCCGCCGCAAAAAGGAATTCGGCCTTTACAGCGTGCTCGGCATGGATCGCGGCGCGCTCGGCACGATCCTCTTCTGGGAAACGCTCACGGCCGCGGCGTTCACGCTCATCGTGGGGCTTGGCTTCGGCGTGCTGCTCTCCTATCTTTCGCAGGCGGTGCTGCTGCGGCTGCTCGGTCTCCCTGCCGTCGCGTTCTCGGTGAGCTTGAACGCGCTCAGGCAGTGTGCCGTCACGTTTGCCCTCATCTTTGCGCTGCTCTATGCGCGCGGCGTACTGTCGCTCAGGCACGCGCAGGGCGCGGCGCTGCTGAAAAGTGAAAGCGTCGGCGAAAGGCCGCCGAAGTCGCAGTGGCTGCTCGTGATCCCCGGCATAGCCCTGCTCCTTGGCGCGTACTATATCGCCGCGACGATCAAGGACCCCGTGGCGGCGATCCTGCTCTTTTTCGTCGCGGTCATCATGGTCATTCTGGCGACGTATCTGCTCTTCATCTCCGGCAGCGTGACGCTCTGCAAAACACTGCAAAAGGACGAAAAATTTTACTACAAAAAGCGCAACTTCGTCTCCCTCTCCTCCCTCACCTACCGCATGAAGCGCAACGGCGCGGGCCTTGCCTCCATCTGCATTCTTTCGACCATGGTGCTCGTGATGCTCGCCTCAACAGCAAGCCTTTACTTCGGCGCGGAGGACGCGATCAGCACCCTCGCCGTCCAGAATCAGTGGCATCCCAATGATATCGCGGAGATCCGCACAGAATTTTTCTCGCTCTACGGCAGTCTCTTCTTCCTCGGCATTCTTCTGAGCGTGCTGTTTCTCTTTGCAACGCTGCTGATGCTCTACTACAAGCAGGTCGTCGAGGGGTACGAGGACGCCTCCCGCTTTGCCATCATGCAGCGCGTCGGCATGACCAGGCGCGATATCCGCGAGAGCGTGAACACGCAGATGCTGCTCATCTTCCTGCTGCCGCTTGGCGCGGCGGCGCTGCACCTTGCCTTCGCCCAGCCGATGGTCTGGCAGATCATGCAGCTGTTCGGCATCCAGAATCTGACGCTCTTCCTCGGCGTGACCGGCGCGGCACTGCTGCTTTTCACGCTGCTGTACTGCGCGATGTACCGCCTGACGTCGAACGCGTATTTCCGCATCGTCAGCACCCAAAACGTTTGATCAGAAAGGAGCTCTCATGAAAAAGCTGTTTGCCTTGCTGCTTCTCCCGCTCTGCGCGCTGCTCTACGCCGTGCTGACGGAAAAGCACAGCATGAAATGCTGAAGCCCAATGCGGTGGGAACGGTCAATGGCCGCTCCCGCCGCATTCTCTGCTTTTTCGCCCGGTCACATTTCTTTTTCCCTTCCTGCGCTTTTGCTTGTGTTTGCGCTGCAAACACGGTATACTATTAAAATAGTTATCGTGCAAACACCGCGATACAGAAAGGAATCTATTGCCATGGATATCAAATTTTCCGGCTCGGATGCAGGCGGCTTCCAGTTTGACCCGAATGCCGCACCCAAGCCAAAGAAAGAGCGCAAGCCCCGCAAGTCGATCGGCAGCAAGGGCGGCCGCATCGCGGTCAACACGCTCATCACGCTGCTCGTCGGCGCGGTCTTTTTCTATGTGCAGCTTCCCGCCATCAACCTGCACGCTGAGGAGTTCTACGGCTTTGTGCTGCTGCTTTGCGTCACGTACTGCATCTGCGCGCTCTTCACCTCCGGCTTTCAGGGCACGGGCGCCAAGGGCTATTTCACGTTCGTCAAAAAGCAGTGCACCGTACCGTTCGTCGTCGTAGCTCTGATGATCGTCACGGCGCTCGTCGGCGCGCTGACCTCCTGGGTCGTGCTGCGGGCCAAGAGCTATCAGGCGCTGCTGCCGATCGAAAGCGGCAGCTTCACCGAAGAGATCGAAGAGGTCTCCTACGACCGCATCCCGATGCTCGACCGCGACAGCGCCGAAAAGCTCGGCGACCGCAAGCTCGGCGAGCTGGCCGACATGGTCTCGCAGTTCGAGGTCGCGGAAAACTACACGCAGATCAACTACCACGGCCGCCCCGTGCGCGTGACGCCGCTTCGCTACGGCGACATTATCAAATGGTTCAACAACCGCTCGGAGGGACTGCCCGCCTATCTTGTCATCGACATGGTCACGCAGAATGTTGACGTCGTGCGCCTTGACGACGGCATGAAGTACACGACCGCCGAGCATTTTTCGAGAAACCTCTACCGCCATCTGCGCTTTGCGTATCCCACCTATATGTTCGAAGAGCCGGTCTTTGAGATCGACGAGGACGGCACGCCCTACTGGGTCTGCGCCAAGAAGGAAAAGACCATCGGTCTCTTCGGCGGCACAGACAACCACGGCGCAGTGCTCGTCAACGCCGTCACGGGCGAGAGCGAGTACTATGAAGAGCCGCCTGCCTGGGTCGACCACGTCTACTCCGCCGAGCTCATCCTTGAGCAGTACGATTACTACGGTCAGTATCACAACGGCTTCTGGAACTCCATCTTCGGCCAGCGCGACGTGACCGTCACGACCGACGGCTACAACTACCTCGCCGAGGGAGATGACGTCTACCTCTACACGGGTGTGACGAGCGTGGGCGGCGACGAGAGCAACATCGGCTTTCTGCTTTCAAACCAGCGCACAAAGGAGACGAAGTATTATCCCTGCGCGGGCGCGACAGAGTACAGCGCGATGGACAGCGCCAAGGGCCAGGTGCAGAACCTGCGCTACACCGCGACGTTCCCGCTGCTTCTGAACATTGCCGACCAGCCGACCTACTTCATGGCGCTCAAGGACGCGAGCCAGCTCGTCAAGATGTACGCGATGGTCAACGTCAGCCAGTATCAGATCGTCGCCACCGGCGCGACGGTCGCCGACTGCGAGACAAACTACCGTCAGATGCTGCTCAAAAATAACCTCATCTCCAACGACCAGAGCGAGATCGATGTGACGCCGAGCGACTACAGGAGCGTCGAAGGCACGATCGACGAGATCCGCACGGCGGTTGTAAACGGCAACAGCATCTATTTCCTGCGCTTTGTCGGGAACGACACCTTCACCGTTCGTATGAGCGCGGCGGAGGTCGCTTACGCGCCGCTGCTGAATGTCGGCGATCAGGTGTGCGTCTACTTCCGCGACGGCTATGTGACGGAGAACTGGATCGATGCGGCGGACGTGACGCTCTCGGACGGCAGCGCCCAGAGCGCGCCGCCCACGGACACGGCGGAGAGCGAACCGGTCGGGGAGAATTCCGGTCTTGCGGACGGGCAGGACACGGTTTCTCCGCAGCCGTAAGGCAGCGATCTCCTCTTATATTATGGATCTTGATGGGGGCGGAAACGCCCCCATCTCTTTTTGGAATGGATTGCACAAAAATGCAAGATTGTGGGCAGTTTTCTTCGATAAAGCAGTCACTTTGAAGGCTATCTTGCATCAGCCTAATATGTTTTATTAAAAGAGTTAAACTTTTTTATGCTTTTTTCTGCCAAATGCACAAAAAGGAAGTTCGATTTTCTTACACAGCGCCAATGGCGTTTTGCTTGAGAATTTTTCCCTTCGGTGATACACTTATAGACAAGATGGCTGAACCATCAAGCCCTGATTTCAGGGTAATTTTAGAGGAGGCTACTTATCATGAACGCTTACATTGAGAGAGTTCTTGCCGAGACCAAGGCCAAGAACGCGAATGAGCCCGAATTCCTGCAGACCGTCGAAGAAGTCCTGACTTCCCTCGAGCCGGTCATCAACGCCCACCCCGAGTACGAGAAGGCCTGCCTGCTCGAGCGTATGGTCGAGCCCGAGCGCACCATCGAGTTCCGTGTTGTCTGGATGGACGATAACCTTCAGTATCACGTCAACCGTGGTTACCGCGTGCAGTACAACGCGGCCCTCGGCCCCTACAAGGGCGGCCTGCGTTTCGCTTCCAACGTTAACCTTTCCATCATCAAGTTCCTCGGCTTCGAGCAGACCTTCAAGGATGCTCTGACCTGCCTGCCCATCGGCGGCGCCAAGGGCGGTTCCGACTTCTCCCCCATCGGCCGCAGCGACGGCGAAGTCATGCGCTTCTGCCAGGCCTTCATGACCGAGTTCCATCGTCACATCGGTCAGGACATCGACTGCCCCGCCGGTGACGTTGGTGTCGGCGGCCGCGAGGTCGGTTACCTGTACGGCCAGTATCGCCGCATCGTCGGCGCTGCCGAGTTCGGCGCCATGTCCGGTAAGGCTATCTGCACCGGCGGTTCCATCCTCCGTCCCGAGGCGACCGGTTTCGGCGCTGTCTATTATCTGCGCGAAGTCCTGAAGCACGACGGCAAGGGCTTCGACGGCCTGCGCGTCGCTATGTCCGGCTACGGCAACGTGGGCTGGGGCATCATGAAGAAGATCGACGAGCTCGGCGGTAAGGTCACCTACTTCGCCGGCCCCGATGGCTACATCCACGATCCGGATGGCGTCTGCGGCGAAGAGAAGCTCAACTTCATCCTCGAGATGCGCGCTAAGGACCCGATGCACTGCAAGCCCTATGCTGACAAGTTCGGCGTTGAGTTCGTCGAGGGTCAGAAGTGCTGGGGCGTCAAGGACGTCGACGTCTACATGCCCGCCGCTACCCAGAACGATGTTAACATGGAGTGGGCCAAGAAGATCGCTGAGTCCGGTGTTCCCTACTACATCGAGGTCGGCAATATGCCCACCACCAACGATGCTCTTGCCTTCCTGATGGAGCAGAAGCACATCACCGTCGCTCCTTCCAAGGCTGTTAACGCCTGCGGCGTTTCCGTCTCCGAGCTCGAAATGGCTCAGAACGCTCAGCGTATCTACTGGACCGCTGAGGAAGTCGACGCTAAGATGGAAGCCATCATGAAGAACATCTACGATGCTTCTGTTGAGGCTGCCGAGCGTTATGGCCTGGGCTACAACCTGGTCGCCGGTGCTAACATCGCTGGCTTCCAGAAGGTCGCCGACGCTATGATGGCTCAGGGCATTTTCTAATCGAAAATACCTCGACCTTTCTCGTGCCGCACGTCTGTGCGCATGAACTGACAAAAAAAGGCATCCTGCTTTCGCAGGATGCCTTTTTTGCCGCATTCAGGTGTTGTCGCGGCTGATGGGCTTTCGGATGAGCAGTGCGCGCAGGGCCTTTTTGTCGAAGGGGCAGAGCGGGTAGAGATAGCCTTTTCCCACGATCGGCTTTGTCGAGGCGAGGATCGCCGCGATCACGATGCAGCCGAGCGCCAAGCCGACCCAGTCCAGCGCGCCGACGAACAGCAGCAGCATCAGCCGCAGCAGCTTGAAGGCGTAGCCCAGCTCATAGCTCGGCTGGGCAAAGTTTGAGATGGCGACAAAGGCCATATATGCCAGCACCTCCGGCACGAGCCAGTGCGCCTGCACGGCAAAATCGCCGAGCACGAGCGCGCCGAGCATACTGAAGGAGTTGGAAAAGACGTCGGGCGTATTGAGCGAGGCGAGCTTCAGAAGGTCCACGATGAACTCCGCCAGCAACAGCTGGGCAAGGATCGGCACGGAATAGTCGCTATCGATCGCCAGAAATTGAAGACCCGCCTGCGTGCGCGAGGGGTCCTTGACCAGCAGAAACCACACGGGCGTGATAAACATCGTGAGCAGGAACACGACGATGCGCAGGATGCGGAGGTACGTCCCGATCAGGGGCGGAAAATAGAAGTCGTTCGCCTCCTGCACAAAGTCGAAAAAGTGCGTCGGCAGAATCATCGCTGCGGGTGAGTTATCCACGAGCACAACGATGTCGCCCTCCATCACACAGGCGGTCGCAGCATCGGGCCGCTCCGTATAGCGCACCTTGGGAAACGGAGTCCACCACTGCGATTTCCCCATCATCGCCTCAGCGATGCTCTCCTGGCTCATCGAAACGGAACGTACGTCGATGCCCGCAAGCTTTTGCCGGATCTCGTCGAGCAATGCGCGGTCGACCTTGTTTTCCAAATAGCACAGCACCACATCCGCGCGTGAGCAATCCGACACCTTGTGGCCCTCCAGCGTGAGCTGCGGGTCGCGGATGCGGCGGCGCAGCAGCGCTGCATTGGCGACAAGCGTTTCGATAAACCCGTCGTGCGCGCCGCGCAGCACCTTGCCGGAGGAGGGCTCTTCCACGCTGCGCGCGGGAAATTGTTTCGCGTCGAGCAGCGCGCATTCGTCATACCCCTCGACGAGCAGCGCCATTTTCCCCAAAAATACGCTTGTCACCGCGTTTTTGACGCTTTGCTCCGCATTCACTTCGCTGAACGTGATGTATCGGTCGATGAACTGCTGCATCGTCTGCGCATCGCCGATATCTTTGAGCGGCAGCCAAAAGCTCAGCATTCGTTCGATGATCTGATCGTCGCCATAGCCATCCACCACCCACAGCCGCGCCCGCTTTCCGCCGATCATCAGATCGCGCGCGATCATGTCAAAGCACCGCCCTACGCCAAGCAGATCATCCAGCGCGCGCACATTTTCCTCGTAATTTGCCGATAACCGCTCCATAGCCGCCCTCCCGCTTGCTTTTTCTGCCATAGTATGGGCAGGAAGACGGAAAAATATGCCACAGAAGGGGCGAAACAAGGGAGGGATATCTCTTTTTGAAAAAGAGATATCCCTCCCTTAGACCCACCCAG
>ENA-OUQP01000633-OUQP01000633.1-human-gut-metagenome-genome-assembly--contig:-NODE-633-length-30678-cov-10.602750_pt1 | contig 30678 bp, 25 predicted proteins | sample MGYA00237951_ERZ548836 | MGnify/ENA primary metagenome ERZ548836 (study PRJEB26490, sample SAMN05194702) | human gut metagenome | biome: terrestrial biome; feature: human-associated habitat; material...
CTCCGAATTCCATAATATGTCTGAGATTAATTGTCAAATCCTTACTTTCAGCAATTTTTAAGATCCATTTAGCACAGTTATCTCCGCACGCTGATGCATTAAAAATTCTTCCAGTCTCATCAAATAACATCAACAATATCGTCTTTACGCCGCCAGATAATTCCTTAGGCGAAATAGGTCCAAGAACCGGGCTTTCAATCAGATGCGCACTTACTACATCGGATTTGTCCACATCCTGAATGATCTCAATAGACCGCTTGTCCGTGATCCATTCATCCTCATAACGATTATCGAAATAAACTGGTGGGTAATAAACTGCCTCGTCCATTTTTCCCAGATATACGCTTAACATAATTCTACTCCATTTTAAAGATTAAATTTTTGTTCACACTACCTTCAATGTCTACACTAAACATTATTGAATTTTATTAATAAATTTCTCAAGTTCATATTCTTCAAGTTGCACAAGATTCTTTTTAGATAGATTAATTCCATATTCTGGCGCACTTTTCAAACCATCATATTGGCGAGAAACAAATCCTGTTTTTGTTACATTCTCCCATGCCGATGTCGGAATAATATACATTGCCGGATGTTGCCCATCTGTGAGACGTATTAATATCATAAAAAGTTCTTTATCTGAAATGTCAAATTTATCTTTTTTAACAAAAACATATCCTGTTTCACTCCGTACCGTTTTTACTTGAAATTTTAAAAATCCCTTTGTAGTTTCTGCAACAAAATCAATCCCATGATCATCCACTTCTGCTGTATAAATACTCATTCCATAGGATGCAAGAGACATTTTGGCATAATACTCACCAAAAGTTCCCAGTTTTTGCCTGTTATTCAATTCTGCTCTTGACCAGTTCAAATTATACATACTTATTACTCTCACTTAGACATTAGAAATAAATTTCTCTTTTCATCAATAATACCACAAAACTGCTACGACGCACATTCCAAATTCAATACGTTCATATATTTGCTTTAATAATTCCATACAAATCGAAAAAAAAAATTTCTGTCTAAAAAAGAAAACTGATACTAAATATACTCTGATAATAACTAAACCAGCAATCCCAATACGGAAATCAGTTCAGTAAAACAGAAAAATTAATTATCAAAATTATAATAAAGTAAACTACTTACACCCTATCATTTACCTAAATATAATTTATGAATAACATATCAATATTTTGTGCTTACTTTAGTTGAATACAAATATTTTCTGCCACTTTAAATATACAAAAAGAAAAAGCAGCCCATAACGGACTGCTCTATTTTCCTAAATAACTGCTTATTTAAATAGTGTTTTTATAATATCTTTTATTTATTTAAGTGATTATATTATAGCACATAAATAAGCATTGTCAACATTAAAGTTGTAGCCAATAACTTTCCGGTTTTGCAATAAGCCTTGCATTATTATACGCCATTTCTAAAGTAAGACATGTATGTCCTTGATAATAATTACCTGCAGCATTTTTCGTAACAACCAACGCAACATCGGGTATTTCAGGATCTGACATACATAATGGTAAGAGTAACTGAATCTTTCCATTAAAATACTGTGGTACTGCAATTTTATAATTTGCCATTACCTTCTTTTTCATAGTATCAATTGCTCCCATAAGGATTAATTGTAAATTCTTTGCTGTTTTTATTGAATCTGGTAGTCTTTCAACATTATCTTTATCAGAAAGAATGTGCTTAAATTGTACATTTATATCACACTTCGCATCAAAAACCAGTAATTCTGGATGTTCAAAGTAATTCGCTCTTTCAGGGCTAGCATTAATTCCCATTTCGCCTAAATCATAAGGTGTTAAATATCTTTTCAAATAGTAAGGTTGCTTTCCCCCTGCTGCATTTGGCTCTAAATATACAAATATCGGTTCATAATATTCAGTGAATAAACCTGTATTAAAAATTGCATATTCTGAAGTTTTTATAATCTTATTCTCTTCAGAAAGTTTTTTATATGTAAATCTAAGATAATTCTTCAAAATTGCATTATCATTTTTTCCCTTTGAGCTCCAATTTTCATTTGAAAGAATCGCCAACTCATTTATTTTACAATTTGCATCACCAAGATATACATCTTCCATCCACTCAGCCATTTATTCACCCTCCAGATATCCTACAATCTATATTGAAAATATTATACCACACATTAAACTGAAAATCCTCATATTGTTACCTCATCTGAAGAACCATCATAGCAGATATTCTTTTAAGCAGTAATCGCGCCCACTAACAACCTGTTATATTGCATCTCTCCATTTTTTAACTGTCCATAGTAACAACAACATCAATCCAGTTTCAGCAATCTATATCTGCAAATAAAAAGCACAATTATTTCGAAGTAAAAAATATTCCTAGTATACTCTATCAAAGCAGATACTCTGCCCACCCGAAATAATTATGCTTTTTATTATATTATCGAATACAAGCTCTCTTTCAAAATCTTTATCACTTCATCTGATAATGTCCGAATATATTGTTTTCGTATAAGATCCATAAAGTGAATTCCCGCTACAGACTCTGCTCTTGAAACTGCCACATAAAACTGTCCGGAATCCCAGCAACGCGGATCAATGTTAACCTGTCCAAAGGTTTGTCCCTGAGATTTATGGATACTCATCGCCCATGCAATCTTAATTGGGAACTGTTTAAAGGATCCTACTATCTTTCTAACAATTTTTTTGACAATAACAGTTTCACCGTTTTTGTCTTTTTCTTTGCTTTCTTCTATATCCTGTCTCTCAATTTCTCGTTCATATCTGTATACATCAACCTTCTTTCCTTTATCTGTAAGAACTTGTATACAGGTTGCGTCTCCTCTTTCCTTGCTGATATCAATTATTGTACCCATGGTGCCATTCACATACTCGCCATTTGCATCATTCGCGGTGAGCATCACTTTTGCACCAACATTTACTACCAGGGACTGTTTCGCAAAACTTATATTTTTAATATCCTCATAAGTCACATCGCCCTCAATAATAGCCCAAAATTTCTTTTCTGTTTTTTCATCCAAAGCTCTCATGTGTGCCTGATTGATTTTATCTGCCTTTGCATTCGTTCCAACAAGATAAGGAGCCTCTTCCATCAGATCACTACTCTGATTGCTTTCCAGATACGCAATCACATTCTGAAGATTCCTACCATATTTTATATCATTCAAAATGCCAAGAAATTCTGCATCTTTCTGTCGGCAAACTTCTTCTAACTTTACGCAATGAAACTCCATTTCTTTCCATGCCCTTGAAAAAAATGCATATCCACGCTCGCATATTTCCCCTTGTTCATATTCTGTTCCGTACATTTCCACCAAAATTTCTCGATCTTCTTTTTTTATAACTGGTGGAAGCTGGAAAAAATCACCTACAACAATAAGCTGTACAGCGTTCTTCTTTTTTCCATTACATGAATATCCAGGTTCTAATCGTTTGTTATTCTCTGCAATTATATTTTTCACAATTGCAGAAAACAAATCGAATCTGCACATGCCAATCTCATCAATAATTACAACATCCGCTTCCTGTAAGTAAGAAGATCGAAAACCAGGAGCATCTTTGTACTTTTCAAATTCGATTCCTAGCCCAAATGCTTTATGTACTGTCACTGCACCCATACCAATATTATCAGCTGCAACTCCTGTTGTCGCTGCGATCAGCACATTCTTTTCATCTTTTTCCAATGCCTTAACAGACTGTTGAACTACTGTTGTCTTTCCGGTTCCGGCATCACCAGTCAAGAATACATTAACTCCTGACAAAATCAGATCTACTGCCTGCTGCTGTTTTTTATTCAATTTTACTTTCTTTTTTTTCATCGCAACACCTTCTATCATAGCTTCTCATATTCTTCTTGTTGTCTGAGGAGCCTCCTTTTGAACCGAGAAGCTCCCCGTAATTTCAAAAAAGATTGTTTAAACAGCAATTAAATTTTCTCTTGGTGTTTCTGATAATATTGCACCAATATTTTTTAAGCCAAATGAATATGTCGGATGCATTTGTTTGCCTTTTTCTCTGATTGCTTTCTTTACTTCAGGAGAAAATTTTCTGATTCTAAATAACATCAGACCGCAAACATCTCTAAGTACACAATATGCATATGCTGCTGCATCAAGCTCTGCTGGCTGTAAATAATACTGTTCAAACGGAAGATCTGTTCGATAATTTTCAAACAGTTTTACTGAATCATGTTCATGCTGATACACGTGTCGCATCTCATGTGCAAGTATCTCCATCACGTAAAGGAGCTTTTCTCCCTCTGTTCTACCCGCTATATTTTCTTCATACAATGATATTGTGAAAGTATTCTTTCCACTTACATCATTCCACGCAATTCCGCCAGAATTCTTCAAAGTACTCGAAACATTATTCGGTACATGACGCGTTATCGTTAATACAGGACATTTAACTTGAAGTGATTTTGCAAGTTCTGAAATCGTCTCATAATATATTGTCATATCAGAAACATCCGTATACAATCCAAATCTCTCATCAACTACCTGCACATATTTGTGTGTTTTGTTTGCAATCTCAGACATAATAAGCTCCATGGTTTTCTCTTCGTCAAGTCGATCTGATACAACGATCATCCGAAATAAATCATTTTTTGATCTAATCCAAATGGAATTTATTCCTATTGGCAGACGCTGGTTAGTCAAAATAACAGGACAACGCAAGTCAAACATCATGCACATTGCAGATACGCGTCCATAAATATAAGTCATATCAAGTGCCTGACTTAAGTTAAGATTTACTGCCATAGTTATATTGTTCATTCTATTTTCACTCATATTGCATCCTCCTACACTTTTGAACAGAATGTTTTTTCACCATCACCAGTTGTGCCGGTGATGGTGCTTCCACTCTTTACTTAGTTATTCATAGTTAACGTTTCTACTGCAGAAACAATATTATTGTCATCAAGTATTACCTTGATGCCCTTTGCTTCTTCAACCTGGACATAATATCCTATGCATCTATATTCCTTTCCGTCATCCAGCGTAGCACAGCCTTCTACAGTATCTACTGCAGTTTCGCCCTTATCTTCCAGTAACAAAATTTTTCTTACTGCTAACTCATCATATGGTTTTCCAATCATGCTGCTTCTTAATATTTCGACCATCTGATCAGCAGTACAGATTTCTTTAATTTCGGCGATAGTTCCTTTGCTGTTCACAATGATTCTGACTCTCCAGCCTTCTACATTACAATTCAGATAAATGTAATGATACGCTGTATCATGTTCACATTCATCCGCATACCGGCCTTCGATAAGCGTAAAAGTTTCATCAGTAACCGTTGTTTCTTCTACTGTACAAATTGTGTCGTAGGTGCTAATATTAATGTAGCGACTGTCGATTGTTCGACTTTCTTTCATATGAACATAATCTGCAACTTTGTTCATATTGTACTCTGCATTTAAAAGGGACATTAAAGTTGATACAGTTGCGTTTGTGGTTACATTACTTGTAGTATTCATAGTTGTTCCTCCTGTGGGATATGTTAATTTGAATGTTTATAAGTTCCTTGTCCGGACTTGCTTTTAATCGATTGCTAGCATATTACCACGCTTTTTGTTTTTAGTCAATATGCATATTTTTTTATTTTTTTAGCGCTGTATTTTGTGCATATTGTACATATTGTCTTTTTCTCATTGTTAATATGTCATTTTGAGCAACACTTTAGCAAATTTTTATTAGAACAAAAATCCAGAAATATTAGTTGCAGCCTTTGACTTTTAAGTTTTTCTTATTATCATTGCGTGTACCTTTTACCGAATTCATATCGGTCCTTTCATAATATATTTGGAAACTTAGATGGTTTTATAAGAAATTTTCCAATTCTTTATCCTCTATTTTTATTCTGTTTAGGATATCTGGGACTGAATTTCTTTTTTATCTGCCTTCCAAGAAACCATTGATTTTAAATCTCATATTTAATATGTAAGATTTTTTGAATCCTGGCTGATTTTTATAAGAAATCCTTCATGTTTTTTATCCCCTTTGTTTTTCATTACTTTTGGGATATCTGAAGCCTGTTTCTTTTTTATCCAGCCTTCCATAATGTCATGGAATTGATCTTCATATCTAATATGTAAGATTTTTTGAATCCTGGCTGATTTTTATAAGAAATCTTTCATGTTTTTTGTCCCCTTTGTTTTTCATTGCTTCTAGGATATCTGAAACGTGTTTCTTCTTTGTCCAGCCTTCCATATCTCATGGAATCGATCTTCATATTTAATATGTAAGATTTTTGGTTACTTGGTTCATTCCTATAAGAAATCTTCCATTTTTTCTTCTGAATATCTAAATCTCATTCCTTTCAAAGTGTCATTAACATAAACTCCCCCATATAATATGTAAGTTTTTTCGGCACTTGGCTCTTTCTTATAAGAAATCTTTAATTTTTTCTCTTATTTTTTTCCCTTACCTTCCAAATTCCAAATAAATTTGAACAAAAAAATAGTGCTGAGCCTTAAAGCTCAACACCTGACTATTTACACTCTAAGACTTCAAAGCATTAACCTGAAGTCTCTTTTATTTCTTTATAAAATTTATTCCTGTTCCGGTGGAACATACTCCAACAGATCCTCTACCTTACAATCTAATGCGCAACACAAACGTGCCAGAACTGCGATATCAAGTCTGGTAACTTCTCCATTACAATACTGATTAAGCTGTGTGCGTTGCATCTCTGCTCTATGTGCAAGCCTATTCTTGCTTATCCCCTGCTGCTCTATCAGTTCATTTAATTTTATTCTTACAGTCCCATAATCAATATCTCTCATCAAAAACCTCCAATAATTCAATATTTCTATTGACATTATCAGAATATACAACTTACAATTAAAATATAAGTTGTTAGATATCAACTGTAATTTATCTACTGTTACTTCTTACACTATGGAGAAATATAATTATGTGTGAAAAAATACCATTTAATATAGAAAATATGATCTCAGATCAACAGCAAAAATTTGATGATTTATTTGCAGAAATAAAATATTTAAACCATGAACAATGGAACGCTTTAGATGATCCCTGTTTAATGACTCAAGAAATCTTTAATAGTATTCAGCTACGTCGAATGGAGATAGGTCCTGAACTGGAAAATATTACTACTAATTTATTTATAAAATATCCTGACTATGCTATTTCATATTCCAGGAGATTAGAAAAAGCTATATCTTCAGCCTCTAATTCCGATTCCTTCTCTTTGGACATCTGTTATAAAAATATGCACAAAGAGATTCTGAAAGAGTTTGGATATGACATTGGCCCATTATAAGGCACTTACTAAAGGCCCGGTATTTCTACCAGGCCTTCAACGCTTTCAACTTCTATTCTGTTTTTCTTCTATATAACTCATTCCAGTATTTCTTTTTTCTTTCCCTTGCTTCCATCGCTTTTAATTGGTCTACAGTTTTCAGCTTTACTGCCTCTGCCTTATACTTTGTATATAATATATATAGATAATTTGTAGGGATTTTATCAACATCCTTATTTTTCATCGCCATCGCTCTATTGAACATATTATCCGTGCAGTTTCTGTAATCTACCATACAACCTTCCTCTCATCCTATTCAGTTGTTTCCTGGCAATTCTATATATTCTTTTATTTAATGATATATTATACTTGAACAAACTGCAAATACTATATTATAGAAGGTTTTTATTTTATGAATTACCCGGTTATTCTCAAATACTCATCCACTGACAAATGTTATATCGTTTCCGTTCCTGATTTCCCCGGCTGCATGGCTGATGGAAAAACTCCTAATGAAGCCTATGAAAATGCCAAACTCGTAATCAAAGAATGGATTGATACTGCACGTGCAGCAGGACGAGAAATTCCAACTCCCACCTTCGGTCAGGACAATTTTTAAGGGACAGATTATCTATTTCTGTCCCTTTCCTGTATTAATTCATTTTCCAACATAGCTTCCAGCCAACATTTCTTTGCGTCTTCAATCATAGCAGGAACATCTTCCCATTTCTCACAACAGGTTATACAACCAGGCAAATCTGGAATTGACACTGTATAGCCGCCCTCAATTGGATCCTTACTGATAGAAATCGAATAATTTTTCTTGCTGTAATAATAGAAGAAATTTTTTATCATAACTTCAGTTCTCCTTTTTTGTACTTCTCCGCTAATCTATAGAATGTTGTTCGTTTTATACCAGTCATGTTCATCGCGGTAACTGCTGTTATCTCGCCGCTTGTCCATCTACGCATTACCTCTGGGTAATTCTCCGGTATCTTCAAATTTGGTCGTCCATAGTTTTCCCAAGCCGAAGTATGTTTCAATGCTTCTATTCCCTGCCGTTGTCGTTCTCGTATGGTCACTCTTTCCTGTTCCGCAATAGAAGACATCACCTCTATCAGAATATTAAGTACCATATCAAATATCCATTCTTGTCCCTCTGGCGGGTCAATTAAGGTAGTCGGAATATCCAGTATTTTTAATCGAATATTATGCTCTTTAAAATACTGTAATTCAGCCTTTATGTCTTCTTTCTTTCTGCTCAGTCGATCTAATGATGTAACAATCAACGTGTCTCCCGACCGAAGCAATGTTGTTTTTAATGCCTGATATCCCGGACGACCGATGTCTTTTCCCGAAGCTTTATCAGTAATAATCTCACGTTCCTCTGCCCCCAGTTCGTGAAACGCTTCCATCTGTCTGGTCAGATTTTGACCTGTACTGGATACTCTTGCATAGTAATAAGTTCTGTATTCAGTTATAGTATGTACATTTGTTAATGACTTTACATTAGTACTTATAGAACCTCCTTGAAAATGTGTTCAGAAATGTCTTTGAACTCGCGGACATCCATAAATAGCTCAATCAGACATTTATGGACATTCCAATATGTATTATGAGACATTTCCGGTAATATCCGCAAAAGTACACTTTTCCGAACATTATCTATATTATATAAGCGGCTCTTTGGCCGCCCTATAATTACGAAATCAAAATTATATAATCGTCAACAGCTGTGTGAAAGTCCTCTTCTAATTCCAGGAGATTATTTCCATCATAACCTACAGCAGCAGAAATATTTTGAATCTGTCCGTAGTAATACTTTCCTTCTGGATCGTAATTTACATCACCGACATATCCTTTATACTGCAATTGTTTATTCATAGAATTGCCTCCAGAGGATAACTGCATCCATCAAAGCTATCTGTTGTAATACATAATTTCCGTAGCTGTTTTGTTGACTGCTTCGAAGTGCCTCTTCCTACTATATTATGTAATGCCTGAATCATTGCTCTGTGTGCCAGTTCTTCACCTATATTTAGATGCTCCTGCAGACTTCCTTCTTCCTTAATACAGTAACTGATAATTCTGTTTTCTATCAGTTCACTTAAATACATAATATCCCGTTCTCTCATGCAAATGCCTTCTTTCTTAATAAACAATCAAACTTAATGAAAAAACTGGACAGACTGTCCTAAATGATTATTCTTAACTTCAAACGTCTCCAAGGGGTGGAAAGTATGGAAGACGTTTGAGCTAAGAACTTTTGAATGTGGAACTAATATCTACCAGTTCCTAAGTGAACGTTTTATCAGATCTGATATTACATATTATAAACATATGTTCTAATATATTCCATTGACGCATCTTACAAAAATTATCTTCTGGAAGATCGCCAAAACCCCTGAACAATATCTTGACATTTTCGTTCAATCCGTTCTTTTCCATATAAACATATATTTCTTTGTATTACATAAACAATTTTTCCATAATTCTGCACCTCCGAATTTGAACACCCTATACAAATTCCAAAAAATCCGAATTTTAGTTAATATGCACAAAAATTCAAATGTAAAAAATTTATGTTCCAAAATGTATCCCTAAAATACAAAGTGCTGAAAATGCTCAAATTTATTAGAAACACTGCATTTTCAACTATTTTTGTGCTACCATTTTCTTACAAATCAAGAAAGAGAGGTCTTGTACAAAATGACGAAACGCATTAATTATCCCGAACATCCGGGATCAACTTATGAAGAGCCAACTTACGAAGATCCAGTTTACCAGAAAGATAACGCTGACTTGCTGGTGGCTATATATGACTACTGCTGCCGGAGAAATTACTCTGCAGCGTTGCAGGAATATATTAACCAGACAATTGCTCTCCTGACATCCAAAACATCCAATTATCCCTATGTAGAAAGCCTTGTCATGAATGTTGTCAGTGCTGTTGATATGTTCGCTTTCTGGGAAGGTTTCAAAGCATGCCGAGACATTCTTTCCGGTAATGTTTTCCAACAGATCTTTGAAAGTCTGGACGATGAAGAAGACGACTATGAATGATGCATATGCCCCTAATAAAAGAGAGGTGAAAAGAATGACTGACAATGAAAAAGCAGCTTACCTCCGCGGCCGCCGAGACAAAGCACGTGAAGTGATTCAGGATATATATTGCAATCATGATGGCAGCAGCCATCCTGTCTATGATTTTTTTCAGGATTCAGAAATTGGATACGAAGAAATCGTCGGTTGGAAGCTAGAGGCCAAAAGATTTTGTGAACAAAAAGTAATAGAAAAATATGCAAAAGACACTGCGCTCCGTCTTTTGCGCACTGGCATGGATTCGTCAGCTGTTCATGCAAACATAAAAGAATGGTTCGACTTAGATTTGTCCGACTCTTCTCTTGAATATCTGACCGGACAAGTAGAAATCGAAAATCATTTTTCTAAAATTGCCGATGCAATAGAAAGAAGGCCGGGAAATGGAAAGTCATAAAACATATCAGGCTATTAATCCTGTAGAGCTTGCGAAGATTTCTCAGGAATTAATAGTCAAAAATAAAACTGCATACAAGCACCTTGCTACTGGTCTTCCTGTACAGCAGATTCTAGACGAAATCATCCCACAGTTGATCAAATTGTATAAAGGACATGTCGTTCAAATCGTTCAGTTTGAAACTGATCTGTCCTGTATCAATTTGGCTGTATTATTTGATGATTCTTACACTAAGGAAATGCACCAGGCCAAAATGGGAAAAATCCACAAAGCGATAAATTCCATAAATGATAAATACGGACCTGATACTCTCACCGTGATCAATTGCAATTATCGTGATGTGCAAGATTCCAACAAGAACAGTTCCTATATTTATAAGGCACGTAACGGCACAGTAATCTGGGAACAGGAGGAAAAATAAGGATATGACAGAAGTAAATAAACAGGAGCCACTTATAAGACAAGCCCGCCGCAAACTAGCTGAGCTTTTCCCTGATGATTACAGTGTCTATGAAAAGTGGGAACAATATAAAGAAATTTACGCTTCTGCTTATCGCTCTGCACCAAACAACATGGACAAAATTATTGAGTACTGGATCGATACAATATCTCCTTACGATCATGGTGTACATCATTCTGAACTGGTCTTTCCCCTCAACGTGCTCAATAATACCATTGCTACTGGATACGGTAAGCAACACCTATATGATATCGTTCGAATCATAGCACCGCCGCAAAGTTACGCTATTATATATTTGCTTTGGCAATGCAATTCCATATCCAATGATGAACGCTTGAAACGTGCTAAAAAGGATTTTCTGGAGCGCGGTTATACCGATGAAGATGCAGATATTATCAGAGATTATGATATTAATCTGGAAACACTTCAGGAATGGAGACATGATGAGCCGGAACGTCCATTATCTCACCGTATGTTTGGTGCCAATCCCACTATTAATGCCGGAGCCTCGCAATATCTTAAGAAGAACTTTCCTGATAAAGCAGACTCCTACGAAACTATTTCCAAAGGTATTAATTTATATGTCCAAGCTTATCATGATGCCTTAGAGCATGTTGTCGATCAATGGTTTCTTGTTTGTAGCAAAGAATATGTACAAAAGAAATTACTGGAACTTAACGGATTGTTTCAAAATCAAACTTCACCAGAGAAAATCCGCTCTGAATTTCTTCCAGACATAAAAGCCTCTGCCTATAATGTCTTCAAATTACTGATAGATACTTACACTGAAGAGAAAGATTACCAAGCAGATAACAAAAATATCTCAACAAATTAGTTCAAAATTTTATAATCTGCTCTCCTCTCCCCCAAATCAGCCAGGCTACCCCACCTGGCTGATTTTTATTTTTTTAATTTATACATCAAAATCTACCTATATCATCTCAAAACATACTATTTTCGCATAAAAAGCATTTTTGCTTTCAGCAGACACAGCTTTCCTGCTTCTTTACAGAGCCTTTTATAAAAACATATAATATTACCGCAAAACCTTATAATATCGTTGCAAAACCATTCAATATCACCCCAAAATCGCTTTTTGCATGATTTATTTAATATTTATATTCAGATTATCTTCTGACTTTTCCACTTTCTCTATATCAGCTATACCATATATAGCCTCAGCACTTTCATGTTATGTCGCTTTTGGCATAATAAATTTTTTATTATGTCACTTACGACATTATGGATTTTCTATTATGTCACTTATGACATTATAAGTTTCTCATTATGTCACTTATGGCATTATGAATTTCTCATTATGTCACTTATGACATAATAAACCTCATATTGTATTACTCATAACATTCTTCATTTTGTTTTACAAAATTTGCAAACATATTAATTCTATGATTATTATACCTTTTACAGAATAATCTGGATCCATTGCCTTTCTTCTGGTTTACCCAAAACAAAGCTCCTTTTATATGTAATAATATAGTCTTTATTCCAGAAGAAAACCTATCAAATATTTACTTTTATGAATATGGTTTCCTCCTAAAAGTTGACATCAACTTTTATCAAAAATTTTCCCATTTTCGCATCAGAGCCACCTAAAAACGCATTATAAAACACTCTTTTAAAAACTTTTATTTTACAAAGTATCAACTATTATCCGAAAAGGGCAACTTTTTCCCTGGAAAAACAATTCTGTTTCCCTAGAGGCGTGCAACTTTTACTCTCTTAAAAGTTGATGTTTAAAAGTTGACAATATGCGATTTTTACAAAAAATCCTGTTCCAAAATTTATCCCCAAAATACAAAACAGAGAATCGCTTTTTGCTTGTCTGATTCTACTATATTTGCTGTATTTATGGTGTTATGCTGTATCTGTTAAATGATCTCCTTACCTACGGTCGCTGCCATAAATGGATTATGTATGTTATGGAGATGGTATTCAGTCCAGAAATTTATGCCGTAATGCGACTTCTCTTAGCAGCCGATGAACGTACGGAAGAAGAACGCCTTGATGCTGCTAAAAAACATTATCATTCTGTTAAATATGGACGTATTGATAAATCCCACTGCTGAATCTTATGGCGTTGATGCAGATACACTCAGAGAATGGTTAAACAGACTTCCTAAATTAACTTCTGAAGAAAAAATCTCCGTTCCCACCACTAAAACAGAAATAAAAGCAGAGAAAATAATCAAAAAATTTCATCCTTATAAATACGATGCCTACACATTGATCAGACAAAATTCAGAACTTTATGATGCCGGATGCAAGGCAGCTGTTAAGAAATGTGTAAAACAATATATCAGATGGGGTAAACAATTTTATTTACTTGAGAATTTAAGACAATTCAATAAACTTATAAAATCAAACCTGGGAAATGACTATATAAAGAAGCATTTTCTTCCCTCTGTTCCGATAGAGATAAAATCACTGTTTGAAATGTTTTTAAAGTGTATTCCTGACAAAATTGAAAAATCGGAAAAATCGGATTGATTTGTTCTATTACAGTTATGAGTTTTAATTCAACTTATTTTAGTATCGTATATATCAGTACAAGGCAAAAAGTACACGGTAATAGCTAATACCGTGCTTTTTTCCCAAAATTATAAGCTAATCTTACATATACGGTAAATGTGTTATTTTATACACTTTTCACATTGCATTAGTCTCCCCTTGATTCTGTTAAAAATGGATAATATTCAACGATTTTCTGTTTGAAGCATTGTATATATTCTTCTGTCGTTAAAACCTTTCCATATCTTGAATTAATTTCTTTCTCACCTTCTTGAGTGTGAAGTTTTTCAATTCTTTGATGGCAAATTTCTTTTATTAAAATTTTAATACGCTCTGCAAAAGGGTTTGATAAAAATGCTTCCAGACTTGCTTTTTGCCAGCAAATACTTTTCACCTTGTTTTCTTCATAATACTGTATTCTTTTTCTATCTTCTTTTACTGCCAGCTGTGCAATTTGTTCTACTTCATTATAGATACGACACACATCGTAATCGCGTCTTGTAATCTGTATCCATTCTATCCCCATCTCCCGCAAATTACCTTCGTTTTCAATTAAGTTTCGTCCGAGATCCAATTTTTTTATTTTTGTTAATCCTTCTATGGGAGACACGTCTGTAATATGATGATAAAAGAACTGCAAATCCTCAATATTTTTCTGGCATCTTAATCCCTCACAGTCTTCAACCCCATTGTCAATAATCAGTGTTTTTAATTGATATCTTGCATTCTTCAGCCAACTAAGATCATCACCATAATTGTAAGTAAGTCTGAGAGATTCCAACTTACGCAATTGAGCAAAATCTTCCGGCACTGCATCCGGAATATTACGCAATTCTAATCTTCTAAGATTACATAGTCCAGAATAATCCATGTGTTCTTCATATTTCTTCTCTATGCTGTCAGACCATTTTTCTTCCGAGTAAAACAACTCCAGTTCTTTCAAATTCGGAAGATTTAATTTAGGGGCATAGGCCATTCCATTTACAGTCACATGCAGTGCTTCTATATTAGCCAGATTTAGTCTGCAAAGCTCTTCCCAGCCAAAACAATATTGTGTAATAGATATCTTTTTCAGATCATGTGCCATCTTCAAAATGCTTGGAATACTTTTAATAAGTTCTGTGTCTCTACCTGCTATATATGCAGTTTCTATTCCAGTCCAGTCGTTTGGTAAATCATTGATACTTTCACAATGCACAGAAGACTTTTTAACCTTATTACAAGTTGCCAAATATGAATTATATTCCCAAGCATCTTTGAACCACTTTCCATATTTTTCAAGCCCTTTTACAATGTTAAAATACTTAGCGAACAACCGATTATACTCTTGTTCCACTCTTTCAAATGGCCGAACTATATAATCTAGCTTGATATTAACTTCAGGCATATCGTCATCTTGCTCTTCCTCCAAAAGATTCTCAAGATCATACCATAACATCACATCATCTATATCGCAAACCTGTGCCTGTTCTTTTTCTGTTAAATCGGATCCAAGGAATTTTTCATATATGGTGCTTAAAAGATTTTCTTCCTGTTCCTGATAAGCGTCCATTTCTTTCTTAAATGGACGCGGTACATCAGACATATAGCATTCACTTGCATCATGTAATAAGCATGCCAATATAACTCTTGCAGAAAGACCTCTTGCCTCTGCTTCCTTTGCACAACAAATACAATGTTCTGCCACTGACCAAAATTTATGTACATGACCATTTCCGCGACATATCAATGATAAAGCATGCGCAATATCCTCGATGCATATTGCCATCGGATCTGGACTCATCGGATAGAAATGTTTTCCTGTAAAAGTTGTAATATAATCACCCATAGCATTCAGACCTTTCACTCATTTTCTCTGTCTCATTCTATTGTTGCATCAATTCTATTCTTCAATCTGAGTGAAATGTCTTCTTCTCGCTCCCAGATAATAGTATTTTTTTGTGCTATATCAAAATGTAATTTTGTGCTTTTTTTGCAAAGCTGGATAACGGTTTTACCAAGCCCCATTGCATACCCTTCTTCAAAATATGCGCCATTATTTTGGTGAGTCAAATCCACAACAACAAATTTACTGTCTCGTATATGTTTTAACAATTCTGGTGTAATAAATTCATTATGTTCTACTTCATCAATAAAAATAGCATTATATTTTGCCTCAGAAATTCCCTGTCGTATTGCTTCTCGTAATTTCTTTGTATCATCACCAAATTTCATAGCTACTAACACGTCATTACCCTTGCTGATTTTTCTTTGCCATTCTTCTATTCTACAATATCCTTTTGGTGTAATAATAAGATTATTTAAATTATTATCCAATATTTTCCCCTGGACATAACCATTTTCGCTCAGATAATCAAACATATACATTGCTTGTGTTTCTAGCTCATCTTCACTTCTTCTTTCACCATTAACTGGATTAAATCGATCTACAAAAAAACAGCTATAAAGAGCCTCCCTGTCTAATCCGATCTTATCGCCCATATATTCCGATAAATCATTCAATTTTAACAGAATCTTGTCTGTCTTTTCACTTAACGTACAAGGATACCAGCTATCCACCATTAATGAATCAATATAAGTTGGCATTCCACCACTATTAGTTTCATTTTCTATAGTCGTATAGTATCGCCTCTCATTATTTCCTGGCAAAGTATGTTCTTTAAATCCTTTATAAAATAGAAATGATGCCAATTTATTTTTATCTATCATCTTAAAATTACTATTTTCCTCAGATATTTTATACATGCCACACACTGGGCAATTTATAAACTTAGACACCGGATCATGAATTTGCTCCACTTTAGCATTCTTATTTCCACATACCATGCACATATTATTCTCCATTATTACACCCCTTTCTACTACAATCACATAGATTTATCCCTTATTCCACACCCAATGCCTTAAACACTGCATCCTCCGCACTCTGATACGGAATCAGCTGAAATGCACTCATCAGATCAGCCGGAACGCTTGCGAAATCAACAAATGAGGTACTTGGAATCAGCACTTTCTTTGCGCCGCTGTCCAGACACACTTGAAGCGTGTTTGCAAGTTCATCCACCTTTATCATCGTGCCGCTGATTGTAATATCTCCCAAGATTGCTAGATTGCTGACCACTGATTTTCCCAGTGCAATCGAGCAAAGGGCAATCAATGTAGGTAGTGACAGTTTCTCGGTCATGCCGATACCCTGCAAGTCCTGATAATTGATGATATAATCTTTGGTTGATGTACTGATAGTGCCACTGATCCGGTTGCCGTTTGCTTTCAGATAATTAAATGCCGTATTTACAGCTTCCTTGCACTTAGAATCATTACCTAAGCCTGTCCGTTCAATCTTGCCATTTCCCGGAAGCATCTGACTTTCCAGACGAAATACACCAATCATGCCGCTTTTTCCTCTGGATACAGTATAAACCTGTCCGGGATTACACATTCCATCCGGTATCAGCTTACCGCCGCCTTGCTCCGGTACGGAAACATAATGTTCTGACATGTCCTCCAGGTCAATATAGGAGAAGTTCACATCGTAAAACTCCATGCCGCCGAGCTTTTTCAACTGTTCTTTGACACGGCGGCGCATTTCCAATGCAATCTGAATAACTTCTTCCACTTCTTCTTTGGTAAACTCACCATTCGGATACATCAGCTTCAAATAACCGTCTACCATACGGCGAACCGCAATCGTATCTCGCTGATTCAGATTTCTTCCCAGACGGAAATAGTGGTCAAGTGCGTCACCGTACTGTTCCTTACGAAGTTCCCGGATAAATTCAGCCAAATAATCACTGATAAAACCGTAATCATCGGTAAAATGCTCCGGTCTGAACTTCGGTATCTCCCAGCCTGGAAGATAGCAGTGCATACGGTCAAGAAATGCCGTATCTGTTCCCATTTCCGGCGGGAAAGGTGCAAACAGACTGGAGGTTTTCAACAGCACATCCACACTCTGATTGATGTTTCCCACAAAAACCATGGAAGCAGTAGCAGCTTTTTCTTCTTTGCCCCGAGCAAAAGAACCAGATGCCATGTAATCCTTCATAATCTGGATGCCATCTTTATCTTTGAACTTGATACCTGCTACTTCATCAAAAGCAACGCAGTCCCACAATCCGACCAAGCCAACCGTTTTGCGTCCCATATTGTAAAAGAGGTTTGCAACTGTCGTTTGTCCACCAGAAATCAAGATACTATTTGGAGAAATCTCCTTGTAGAGATGGGACTTACCAGTGCTTCTCGGTCCCAATTCACAAAGGTTAAAATTGTTCTCAACCAATGGAATCATACGGGTCAGAAGCAACCATTTCTCACGGTATGTAAATTCATCCGGCTCCATGCCGATAGAACGGAGAAGAGTATCCAGCCACTCATCTTTGGTAAAGGCTTTACGTCCCTGCTTCAACTCGTCAATATCAATGTGCGGCATCTGGATCGGTGTCAGTTTACGGATACTGATTGGAGAAATATCTTTTTGCTTTTTTTGTTTGGAACGCAGCGGATTACCATCAATATCCTCAATACCAAAGTTATTGTCGCCCTCAACCTCGTAATCCAGCTGAACAATACACCAGATACCACCACAGAGCAAGCGGTCAAATTTTTCCGGGTATTCGTCAGCAATCGGTACATTGCCAACTCCCAGATTGGAAAACTCTGCAAAAAAGCAGTCCTTTTTCATATCCAGTCGAACAGTCACCATATCAATGATCGTATGACTGCCTTTCTTTCGCAACTGAGACAGAATCTTCTGCGATTCATCCGGGCGTACAAAGTTGTCGGCAAGAATACGCTTCACATTCTGTACGCCTTTTTCAATGACCGTTTCATCATCTGAGCTGCAATACTGACCCAACAGAAACTCAAGGACATACACAGGGACGTTTGCCCCTTCCTTGATTTTCTTTGTCAGGTCTTTCCGAACAATCTTACCGTCAAAGTTCTGACGGAGCTTGTTCTTTACATTTTCTCTTATATTAAAACTGTCCACTCAAATCTCTCCCAAGATATCTAATTCTCATACTTTTTTCGTCGTAACTCAAAGGCTGGCATTGTACCTTCAAGAACATCTATCACTCTGTTCTTAATTATAGGATCTTCAATTGCACCTGCTTCATATGAAATAGAAAAACTATTTTTATCCATATTACAATATATTATTTGTTCTGCATCACAAGCTACCGCAATATTAGGATTATGCGTAACAATAATAACCTGTCTTTTTTGTTTAGCTTTACAAATACATGGAACAAGTTTGCTATACACTGATTGATTATCCAAGTTATCCTCTGGCTGATCAATTATAATAGGCATTTTGTTTTTACTCAATGCTAAGTAAAAAATTAATAAGACAATCCCTCTCTCTCCAGGAGACAGTTCACTCAAATCTCTATTTCCCATTTTCAACTTAAAACTTACTCCGATATATTCCAAACTGAATAAATAATCATAAAAGCCTTGTTTATCAACAATTTTTTTCGCTGAATTATCAATATCTTCCTCAACAACTTCCATTATTTTATCCAACAAGATTATAACGCTGTCTTCATTTTCAAATTCAGTAGAGCGTACCAATTTTGACATTTTTTCTCTTGCTTGAGTAGCTCCTTTAAACATTCCAGCATATTTTAAATTTATATAGTGTAGCGCCTTTTCATCAAACGCTGTATCCATAAGTCTAATTTCAGCTTGAAATGATATATTATCCTCTAAATCTCCCAATAGTGTGCTAATTTCTCCTTCTACAGGACTATAAATATCTTGATAAATATCTGTAAGAGCTTTTTTTGTCCCATATAATTGTCTTACTAGTTGTTGTCTCTTATGAACATTATTTTGATAATCATCTGAAAGCTTTTCATTGATATATTGTGCTTCACATTCATAATAAGCTAACGTTCCTTCTTGTTCTTTGGTTCCTATTATATTTCCTCTTTGTTTTTTCCACTCTTCAAAATCTTGCAAATATCGCTGATACTGTTTTTCCTCACTATCGGCTGAAGCAATTAAACTTTCCTTTTCAATTTTTAATTCTTTATTTTTTATTTCTAATTTATCAATTGAATTCTTTAGTTCTCCTTTTTCTTTCTCCAGTTTCTTTATGACCTCTGAAAGTATTTTGTGTGGAGAAGTTAATTGCAAAGTCAAAGCCTGAACATCGATATTAGTTTTAATTGCAAATTCAGTTAGCAAAATATTAACAGCCTCTATGTTTTCTTCGATAGCTTTTATTTTTGCCTTTAATTCATTTGCTTCAATCACAATAGATGTTATTTCTGCCTGCCTATTTTTATGTCTTTCTATATTTTCCGAGCATTCGTTTCTAGCTTTATTAATACTCCCTAACTTTTGTTGATAAACATCATCATTTTCTTTTGCTTCAGGCTTCTTTACCTCAACAGGTTTTGACTCTTCATGCCGTTGTAAAGATGCTTTTTGCTTTTCAACACTATCTAATATTAATTTCTTATATGTTGAAGTTCTTTTATTCTCTAATTTAATTATTTGAAAATTAATTTCATGAATCTGTTGTATCAAAGAGTTCTTTTCAATCACAAGACTTTTTGATCTGTTTTCAACCAATTCTACTAAATTCGTTGCTGATGCTCTTTCCGTTCTATCCACATAGGAAAAAATAACTTTATCAATTTCAGATTGAAATACCTCTCCAATATCATTGCAGACTACTTCAATATATTTCTGTGGTAGATATTGTGCATCCTCAATTGAGCTCTCATACTCACTATTTCCTAAAGAATCTTCCTCTGAATGTCCGTCAATCCACGTAATAATACCCTCATAATCATCTGCAAAATTTTTAGGTCTCTTTCTGAATCTTTCTTCATTCAAAAATGATGCATGATCCATAGTTTTACTTTTGCAAAGATGACCTATGATATCTGACAAAGCACTTTTTCCACTTCCCTTATTTCCGATAATAGATACAAGACCTGCATTTAATGGAATCTGAAAATCAAAACATTTCATATCTTTATGAACACAATCAGTTTTTCTATGAACAGCAATTGTATCAATATTCACTTGCTTGTTTTTACAAATACGATCTAAGGCTGGCGGAATATCACCTACAAAAACTCTTTCTTCTGGTTGATAAAGACACTGTTTTAGACCATCAAAAGTAAATTTACTCTTAATCCACAAAGGGGCTTTCTGTTCATATTCACGTGGATCATGACAATCTGAACATATAATGATTGGTTTTTTTCCTACAGAGGGCCATATATATTTTTTATAATCGTCAATGTCTCTTTTCTGTCCAACTTCAAAAAAATGTATTTTTTTACCAATTTCATCTTTTGCAGCAAATTGATGTGGTAGTGCCTTGGAATTTGGTAATTCTTTATCAATTCCATTTACTTTTCTTCCAGCATGAATAGATATAAGTGCATCGTGCTCGTTAGCAAACTCCACTATATCATTAAAATCCCAATAAATTGTCTCATCTGCTTCTTTTGCTTTAGCCTTCTGACGATACATAATTGCATTGAAATCTTCAGCCAACTCACTTAGCCTACTTTCACAGTCAAAAATCAATATAATATGCAAATTATTCGCATTTTTATCTGTTCTCAACTCAACACCTGGAAAAAAAACAATATCTGGTGCGATTGATCGTAAATGTTCGATTCGATCTTTATCAATTACAAAGTGGTCTGTAATTGCCACCGCTTTAATATGTTTTTCCTTTAATGCAGCACAAAGCAACTGATCCGCATCATTCCCTTTATATTTTGCATCATATGAAGATGCAGTATGTAAATGAAGATCCCATCTATTCCATTCAGATCCCCTTGTATTTTCCATAGTCCTTCCTCCCTCGTATTAACGTTGCTCAACTAAAGAAATCGAACTCATCCACCGCAAAGGCGATGTCGATCTGGAACGGCTCACGCTGTGGCATCTGCAATCCCTGTTCATCTGCAATTACCAGATAGTAAGTAGCAGTATTACTGTATTTCAGAGACTTCAGATTAAACTGGCAGCGGAAAGTTCTTTCTGCACCGTTGTCGCTGGTCTTATCTGCAATAATCTTCTGAACATCACTGATCTGCTTTCCATTTTCGTCCGTAAAGTAAACCTGATAAGTAGCCGCTTCACGGTTTGCACTGACTGTATCCTTCTGATAGAAGTTCAGTGAGAAAATCATATTACTGATTTTATGATTTGCCGACAGTAGACTGATCGTTACCGGCTTGGTATCGTACTTCTGCTTGTTTCTTCTATATTCCATAGAATCATTACGTAAATGATGATACTCAATAACCGGAACAACCATTTCCTGTAAGCTGATTCCACCATGTACAAAATTCATAGCACCACCACTCATCTTGATCCGGATACTTTCCCTCGGAGTAAATCCATCAAATTCTGTTTTACCACCCAGAAATTTTACAGGTATCAAATAATCAGGCCGGACACCTTTCTGCATAATTGCATATCTTCTGCCATATTCCACACATCGCCTGTTGCTTTCTTTTTTTATCACATCAGAGTTTACGGCATCTACATCAAAAAAGCCTCTTTTATCGATCTTATCCTCTTCCTTCAGCGGGCTATATGTATAAAGGAATCCATGGTCAGCCGTAATCAGAATATTCGTGCCACCAAATTCATTTACAATAATACGCACAAGATTCTTTAATTCTGAAATTGCTTTATCACAGGCAAAAAAAACAGCGGTATCAGAAGTATGGCTGGCTTCATCAATGGTATCGTGATAAATGTAAACCACATCCATACCCTTTACCAGCGCACTTCGCTCTGCTCGTTTCATGGCAATGATGTCATTGTATTTCAAAGCCACACTCGCCGGATCTTCTGATTTCAAAACCTTATCCCGGTAAGTGCTTGCCGTAGACTGCCCATCTGCCAAAACCGTCAAAATGTCGTTCCGAACGTCTACTGTCAGTTCTTTATGCGGCAATAATGCTGCCATACCAAACTTTGTAATAGAAGGGAAGATGCTTTGCATACTGCTGATAGAAACCTTGCTCTGTGTTTCTCTCTGAAGCTGGTCTGCCATAGTTGCCGCCACTTCATACCGCATAGCATCCGAAATAATCACGAATACCTTGGTATCCGAAGTCTTAATGCGGGAACGGTAAAATTCTTCCTGCTGCGGCACTTCCAAAACCTTGCCATAGGTTGCCATTTCATCTGCACATACATCCGACCAGTTGTTACCCAACTCGCCTAAGAACCAATGCGTATAGAGTCCTTCCACTTTATCAACAACGTGCTTGAACAGATCATCCAGCAGAATATTGGAAGTCTCCAGACTCTTCTGGAAGCTCAAGTGGAACAAGCGGTAGTAGGTATCCATCTGATAATAGCTTTCCGTATATTCTTTCCAGATACCTTTTGCTTCTGCGGTATGGAATCCGGCAGAGTGTTCCTTGAAGAAGCTCTGCATATTTGCCACTTGCAAGATACCATCATAGAAATTCTCAAACGGCTCATACCACGCACAGGTTCTTCGCTTTTCAACGGTGGAAGTAATCGTATCCACATCAATGATATGGTCGCTGATCTCTGTCATCAGCTTTGTCAAAATCACTTCGTTGATGCATGGAAAGCACTCAGTTCCTGCCAGATCGCCAACCGTCAACTTTTCAAACCGCTGATGCAGTCGGGCTTCATCTTCAACATACCGTGCCACATCGTATAACTGCTGAATGTCCTCGCTATGAAGCCACTCGGAAATAAAATCATAACAATATGCCTGATGCGGCATGGAAATGAATCCATCCAGTCCGGCAAGATATTCCTGTCGCATGGTACGGGTAGCGGCGGTTAAAAGCAAATGAATTGCCAGCCGTCCAAGGTCTGGTTCTTCCTCCACAAATCCGCATCCCTGGCGAACTATCGCCCAAAATGCACCGTCAGCATGATATTTAACAAAATCCTGATAAACCGTATTGTTCTTCAAATCCAGTCCGGCACGGAACACACTGCGGAGAATCATATTCGGCTGTGCGTCTTTCAGTCCACAGATTGCCGCCATGACAGCCATGTGCAACTGTGCAGGCGTTGCCGGAATTTTATTCTGTGTGCTAACTTTCAATCGGCGGTCTTTCGCATTGAAATAAGCACGATAATTCTTGACCTGCTTCCGCATGGCCGGATTCGATGCAAGCCCCATCTCATCCATCCAAATAGAAATCAGGTCTGCCCGGAACTCCTCACTATAAAGCTCCACATCCAGAAGCCAGTTATCATCCGGGCGGTTATATGCTAAAGGGCTGTAAACCAGATAGTTTGTGGTCAAATCATCTACTGAAAACAGTTTTTTTACAGAAAACGCATTATTTCCAGTCAGCGCAATCACCTTTGCATTTTCCAAAACTATCTCATCCAGTTTATCCTCAAATTCCTTATCTTCATCGTACCAGAAGATGATACGACGCTGGTAAAACTCCGGCAGAGGAGCCGCAAACCTGCGGTTTAAGTCCTGTATTACTTTGTCTGTATCCATGCCTGCTCCTCCTACCTTATAATTTTCCATTTTGCTTTTCTCGTTGTTCCGTTCTGTACCAATCTGCCTTTTTCCTGTAAAGAAGCGAACATTCGAGAAACTGTTCTTTTTGATACACCCATTTCTTCCGCATAATATGCCTGTGTTGCAGATGGATTGTTCTTAATAATCTTCAACAATTTTTCTAACTGCATCTGTTCCTTATTAAGCGGTACTTCAACGCCATTAGTGCCACTTTCGTTGCCATTAACGCCATTTTCAACGCCACTAATGTCTTTTTTGGCGTCGTTGGCGTTAATTGTGGCATTGTTTGTATCAACCTGACCTCGATAAATATTGATACGCAAATCAACTTCGCCACCAATAAACTCCGGCTCCCGCAGTCCGGCAGCTTTTACTTTATCAATAATTCTCGGAATGCCGCTTCCCCAATGCTCAATCAGGTTCATATAGGCAAACGCATGGGCGAGGGCTTCATTTCTAATTTTGGAATAGCCTTCTTTCATACGTTCCATAGTTTGTCCCATTGGTAACTTTCCTGGAGAAGTGATTTCCAATCGGTTGTCGTATACGGCAACCTGTATTGTACCATGATCCAGATAACTACGATGCACCATGGCATTGATAATCAACTCACGAATGGCATCCGGTGGAATCTCATAAATATCCTGCCGATAAATTCCTACAATGGTAGCACCCAGATGAATATTTCTCAGAACAAACTGAAATGCTTCATCTATCTGCTCCCAAAGCGGACCGGTATATTCTCTACGGTCAACAAATACCGCTTTCGTTGTACCTTTGAACACGCCACATTGCGTTGCAACATGAAGTCCACCATTACCTGTCAAAATAGCAAAAGCATTGGACGGATAATCTTTTCCATCACGCTCAATCAAAACACCCCAGGAACGCAGCTGCTGCCTACCAACATCTTTGATGGATGATTTCTGCTCCTCAGTATGGGCATTCTTGACTGCCTGTTCTTTCATTGCTTTGCAAAGAGCATCAATATCTTCATCCGTGATATTCAGTCCCGTACACAAAGCCTGATCATAGTAACGGTTACTGCCCTCAAACAGCAACTCCTTTACCATATACTCATCAGCAAGGCGGGTAGTTCCTGCAACACGGACATATACACCGCCATCTCTGCCAAGAGCTTTGATATAATATGGGCGCTGTCTGCCCTCAGAAACCTCTACCACAATGACAGTCTTACCATCAACCGTCTGTAAAGTAATATCCGGGATGATTGCCGGTTCACAGCTGTCTGATACGGCATTGGCAATGGCATCCATTTTCTTGAATACATCTTCCTTGTCAAAGCCGACAACTTCTCTGGTTTTATCGGCAATTCCGAAAATGATTTTTCCTCCGGTTCCATTTGCAAAGGCAACCACAGACTTCATATATTTAATACTTTTCACAGGCAGGTTCTCTTTGAACTCCACATTCTTCGATTCTCCTGCAAGAATTTCTTCTATGGTCATCATAACACCTCGCTCTCTTTAGCAGCTATTGCCGCCCTTCATATTATAAAATACCCGCAGTTTTCTTATTTTCCACTTCGGAAATCAACTCATTCATCAAGTCGTTCTTAATATCAATCCACATTTTCGTATTGTCGATAGCGAGCTGACATTTACATTTCTGCATAATTGTAGTAATAGTCTGACGAACATAATTTTCCATTTCAATGAGTTCTTGCTTTGAGATATTGCTTCCATCACCTTCATGTAAAGATTCTGAACGATAGCGATAAAACTCCAACATCTTATCATGTATTCCTACAACTTCTGCATCATTCTTTCCAAGCAAAACCGCAATGCGATTAGATAACATTTGTTTTTTACCTGGTTGATTTACCGGCAAAAGTGCCATTTCTAATGCTGTTGTATACTGTTCAAATCCAGTTGGAGCATCTATCTGTTCCAATCCCCATACAAACTCATCAATAATAGGTTTCATAATAGAATAGATTTTTAATTCATAATCTCTTAAAAACTGATTACAACGTTCAACATCTTCTGTTGCAAGTATATACTTTCGTTCATCATAAGCATTTCTGGTACTATTCTTGCTTGTATGGTTCTGAGTATTATTTATAAAACCCAACACCTTAAAGCTGTAATTGAAAAATGTTTGATATAATCCAATGTTTCCATTTTTATATAAACGCAACAATGAAAATATCTTATGCAAGTATTGAACTTCTTGCTCTTGGTAAGCTCCAATTTCATCCTCACATTGGCAAGTCTTATCCGTAATTACAGCACCCGGAACAATCTGGGGACCATCTATAGAAAATACATCTTCTTTTTTTAGGCTGATAAAGTATGAACCATTTTCATCATGTAAACGTGAGCCTATATACTCAATACATAGTTGATTTTTTCCATTTTCAATTTCTGATTTGAATGGAAAATCATCATAATAACACTTCTCAATAGTATAACCATTTCCCAGTTCAAGATTAAGTATACTTTCGTCGCAATACATTATAATCGCTGTAATTTTCACAGTAACATCAATCAAAATGCCACCCCCATTAACGTAAGCCTTTATCCTTCAAATACTGACCAAGACTAAGTTTCTTTTCAACTTTCCAAGCCTCATAACCATTTGTGCTTCGCCCCGTTACAAACTGAGCCGCTGTTGAAGGGCTGGTAAACTCACAGTTTTTAAGAATATTACCATTCTTATCCACATATTCTGGATTATCTCGATATGCTTTAGCGATTTTTCCACCTCTGATATGATTTGCAAAATCCGGACTTATTTTGCCACCTGCCAGAACAGTAATTATCTTTCCATCATATTCTGCCGTTGCAGATGCAACTCCTGCACGCTGTGTAAGTGTAACCATAATTTTCATGATTTTTCGTCTCCTATTATAATTTTTTTAATACTGTACCAAAAATTGCATAGTTCTTCTTCACGCCATTGTCCAGATCAATAGAAATCATCTGGTCAGCAAGATGATGAATCTTTTCCTCGTAGGTTCTGATTTCCGTATCCTGTGCCTGTAAGGTGGTCAGCTTTTTATTCAGCTTCACACGCTCGCCAGTGGAAGCGTTGGCAATCCGCTGTTCCAAATCAGCAATAGCAGTGCGATAACGAGCCTGCTGCTCATGCACATAATCGGTACGGATACGAGCAATGGAGTCCGGCTGATAGCGGTGCATATAAATCAAAGCCTTAAAACCGTTCTTCTTGCCGCTGTCAAACAGCCAGTAAATCGGACGTTTCTGATAAATTTTGCAATGGTCAGAATAGAAATCACTCAGGAAATAATTCCGAATCGCATCTTTCGGCTGACCTTTGCCGCCCAGAGCATCGGAAATGAATTTCAGATTTTCGTCCAGAGTATCTGCACCATAAACGGTTTTCACAAACTCCACGAACAGACTTACAATATCGTCCTCGAAGTATTCATCGTCGCAAATCGGGATAATGTTATCCTTATCCGCAGTAAAAGAAGCATACTTGCTGGCATCCCATTCACCGCCTGCATAGGCAAGACCATCCACATCCAGAGAGTAACGCCCAAACATACAGCCAACCGCATACGAAATGAAAGAGCGCATATCTCTGCCAAGGTCAGCCTTGCGGACAGTAACATCTTTATCCTCAACCTCCGGTGTCAGCTCGTCTTGCAAACCGTAAATGTCAATAAAAATACTGTTTAGTTCTTCCTCGTTGGCTTTCAGCTGATTAAAACGGTTATCGCATTCAACCTGCCACTGATCAAAGGCTTCAGCAATGGTAGAAACTTTGCGAAGCAGTGGATGATGCTGGAAGTCCCATGAGGTTTCAAAGGAATCCCAATCATGCTTTGATATTTTTATGTTTTCTTTAACAATATTAGATATTCTGTCATCGTTTGATATAATGACTGGTAACGAAGCAATATGCCCTGACTCATAATTAAGAGTCGGGCTTAAAGCCCCTAAATACATTAGTGCTACAATAGAGTTTAAATATGCAATATAAAATTCGTATTTTCCTTCTGGCACTATTGCCTTAGCACCACTACCAAAAATTGAATGGTCTGCAATACGCATGGATGGTGCTCCACTTGAAATTCCTGACCATGTAATTACTCTCTTAAAATAACTCTCTGTATTAAATAATCTCCTTGACCAATGTTTAGTATTTGGATCTTTGGGATTATGTGTAACCCAATACTTAATTTCTTCCCCGTTATTTCTCCAATTAACCACATATTCATTGTTGCCATACCATTTACGATAATCGCCGCCTTTAGTCATCGGATACCATGTATATATTATTTCTTCCGTTTCTTGCATCGAATTTGTATTAAAAGAAATTAAAGGCAAATCCACCTCATACCATAGGCGTAAAAATCTATTATTATCACCTGTTGTTAATCCACCACATACATTTTCTAATTTTCCAAGTGCTTTTCCCTTTTCAAAAGCTGTAACTGCTTTCGACGACAACCAATACGCCACTGGACTGCCCGGAATTTTAGAGAAATTAGACTGATCAGCAGAATAACGGTTCTCACAGCTAAGGAACATATCCTCTTTTCCTTGCTGTGTAGTTGGTTCAATCAAACGGCAATACTCGCCTTTGTAATCTGCTAAATAGCTCTTACGAATAACAAACGATGTTGTCTGTACCACTTCGCCACCAATTTCTTCAAATGCTCTTGCACCAAGGTGTGCCATATTAACAATATCAACCGCTAACAATTTTGAACGCAGTTTTTCAAAGCTAGATAAAAACATCCAAGCGTGTTGTGTAATCATTGCTTGGTAGCCATTTTTCTTTGCCATTTGCCCACAATGTTCAATAAACACAGCAAACAAATCGCTTTTACTGTTTGGATAATATTTTTTAACATAATCGGACAGCTTTACACTCATGCCAGAACTACCCATATACGGCGGATTCGTCACTACCACATCATACTTCTGTGCCAATGCTTCTGCCACCTGTACCAACGGCAGTAATTCTCTCAATGCCGTCTCACGGGACATATTTATATCTTCTGTAATCTCTGCAAAACGATCATACAGAGCAGACCAATCCTGCGATGTTACTGTCAGAATAGAGCCGTATTCCTTTGCATCATGCAGTTCTTTAATGATGGTGTCCATAGCCGCTGTGAGCTTCATATCGCCATTACAGAAATAGTCCACAGCAAATTTATCTACATGGTTGCTCTCCACAATAGCATACATATGGGGCTGAATGCCACGGCTGAAGAAGCGGCGGTCATACTGGCGAGCTTTCATCATTACCGCAAAGTAAGTCAGCTGTGCCGCGCGATCATCAATATCCAGACCGTAAAGATTATTCTCTACAATGCTTGCCACCGCTTCACGAGTAGTATAACCGTAGGATTCATAAATCTTCATCAACACATCAAACATATACGCAAGGATATGACCGGAACCGGAGCATGGGTCAATGACTTTCAGCTGATCCGGTGTCAGTGCGGCGTATTCTTTGCGAATCTCTGCAAGCTGTGCCTGCACTTCCGGCTCCTGCTCGGCTTCTTCCAGATAGTAGTGCCATTTGGTATCTTCCGAGTCATGGTTTCCGGCAGCATAAGCAGACTGTTCTTCTTCTGTCTGCAAAAGCTGTTCTTTCACATCCGGGTGTCCCTCCAACCATAAACGACCAAGGCTGTTTTCTACCATGTAGCGAACAATCCAGTCCGGTGTGAAAAGCTGGGTTGCAGCAGGGATGTTTTCTTTCGTAATTTTCACATTCTTTTTCAGTGCTGCGAAAACATCGTCTTTTTTCTCACTGTTATAATACTGATAAAGCCAGCCAATGATCTGGACAGCATCCTTCCAGTCATCCTCCGGTATCAGCTCGATCATCTGCTGAATGACACTGCCTTCACGGAGCAGATTGTCCGGCAGAAGAAGCTCGGTGTAATCCGCAATCTTCTGGAACATTCCCGGCAGAATCTTATTCAGAGCGTTACACTGCACGATCAGCAGATATTTATACAGTTCTTCGGTCTTCTCTGCATCTTTCAGCTCATAGACCTTTTCCATATCCAATCCATACAAATCCAGATGAATAGCTTCAGTTATAATCTGCGGCTTAAAATTGTTTTCCTCGTCCGTGAATACACGCACATGGGAAGGAAGATAGCCGTTGACTTCCATGAATCGCAGAGCAGAGAAACGGTTGAACCAAGTGTAGGCAACCTCCTCCATGACCTGTTTATATCCTTTATCGTTAATCTCAGCAATGAGAGCCTGACGCTGCTTCTTTTCATCAGCGGTGAGGACTTTGCCGCCAACACTATCCGCATTGGCATCCTCAATGTTGTCCTCTGTGATACCGTATTCCACACCTTTCAGGGAAACACGGGCGATCAGCTCTGTTCTTGCCCAGACAGCAAATTTTTTAATCGCAT
>ENA-OUQP01000639-OUQP01000639.1-human-gut-metagenome-genome-assembly--contig:-NODE-639-length-30248-cov-5.516643_pt1 | contig 30248 bp, 23 predicted proteins | sample MGYA00237951_ERZ548836 | MGnify/ENA primary metagenome ERZ548836 (study PRJEB26490, sample SAMN05194702) | human gut metagenome | biome: terrestrial biome; feature: human-associated habitat; material...
AGCCTGTAGCTAGCGTTCATCCTGAGCCAGGATCAAACTCTTCATTGTAAAATATCTTTTTACTCTTGCGAGTACTTTTTGTCTCTGTTCAGGTGACCGAATGTTTCTTGATTATTTAATCAGATTGACGGTTTTATCACTTCATCACGGATACACATTATATATATCACATGACTACTGCTTGTACTACATTTCGTTTGTTTATCTAAAATCTTTCAAAGAACTATTTCTTATTTCTAAGCTTCCGTTTGTTAGCGAAAGCGTTTGCAAAGATAAGAGGTTTTTTCTTAACCACCAAATTTTTTCGAAGTTTTTTCGAAAAAAATTTTTCAGCGGCCAGAAACCGGAACCGGAAGCCCTTCTCGCTCCCTTAGCACGGCTAAGGTAAGATACAAGGCAACACACGAAAAACTGGAAACCTCACGTTCACTCTGTCAATGCTTTACTGCGTTTCTCTCTCGAAAGCGGGTGCAAAATTACGCACTTTTTCTCAAACTCCAACTTTTACACGACTTTTTTTTGACCGTTTTTCAAAGTTTTTTCGTAAAACACTGGAAAACAGGTATGTTACGCGGCATATTTTTTTGTCATACGCAGAAGGAGGAGGAAAACATGCACAATAATATTTATTGCGCGGGCGGGCGCATGTGCGCGAGGGAAAATACACTGCATTATCCGCAAAAAACGGTAAAATGGAAAAACAACGCCTTTTCTTCATTAAAACAACAGCATATTTTCACCTAAAATACACCTTCTTTTTTTAAAATTACAGCATATTTTTTTCAGCATAATGAATAGACTGATTATCAGTACCGACGGAAATGCACAAAGCGGCACTGTTTCTTCAAGTAAAAATAGACCATTCATGTCCGATAAACATGCAAAAAACAAGTATCTATTTAAGAATCCCGTCACTCTAAACCGGAACTCTATAAATAAACATGATGAGGTTCTCTTGAAAACTTAGAAGGGAGAAGATATTTTTATAACAGTGTCTAAAAATCATACACCCTGTGTCAAATTATTAGACAGTCATTTAAAACTAGCATAAAGATAGCATACTGATTAACAACAAGTTAATATAATGGCACGCTGTTTGTATTATAAAAAGCAAACGGCTAAAGATTTATGAAAGAATTAAAAACAGATTTTACTTTTTAAAATAGGAACAAAAGATGTGAAACGTCTGATGAAATTTACACTCATCAGACGGAATGTAACCCATGAGAGTCCTATAAAAACTTAAAAATAACATAGCAACATCATGAAAACAATATTACGCAATCTATTTTATACGCTTAAACGTTTTCGGACAGCTTCCGTACTCAACTTGTTGGGATTATCAACAGCTTTTGCTGCCTTCATGCTGATTATGATGAAAGCGAGCTACGAATACAACTTTGATACGTGTTATCCAGACTCCGACCGCCTGGTCATGCTAAATTTTGGAGAAGAAAAAGATAATTCGATCACTTTACTTCCAAGAGGCCCAATCGATTTCCTCATCCAACAAGTACCCGGCATCGAATATGGAACCATCTACGCTCCCTGCTGGCAGAAACAAGCGTTCTGCACCAATCCTGAAAATCCGCAATATTTCTATGAAACTCCGTGGGCTGTGTACCCTGATTTCGGAAAAGTTATCGGACTACAGTTCGTAGAAGGAAGCGACAAGGATATGGATAAGCCTGAAAGCATCATTATATCGGAAAGCTATGCCCATAAACTTTTCCCAAAAGGTAACGCTTTGGGCTCCTATCTCTATACAGAAGGCAATACTGGACTGGTAGCAGGAATAGACAAGTTCAGAATATGTGGAATCTTCAAAGACCTTCCTGAAAACTGCCAATTTAAAAATGACATATTCATCCGGATGAGTGATTTTCAGAAAGATGACTGGGGAAGTATGAACTTTTTTGCCTTTTTCCGACTGAAACCGGGAGTAAGCGCAACTGATATCAACTCACAAATCGAAGCCAGTGGAGCCAATAAACGACTGAATATTGTAGACAAAGGAAATCAACGGCTTTATGTATTCCCCATCCAAAAACTCTATTATGACATGTCGGCATCCTATTACCTCAAAACAGGAAACCGCAATACAATGATTCTTCTCGTAAGTATCGGATTACTGATTATCATTATCGCTTGCATTAATCTTATCAATTTCAGTACCGCCCTAGCACCAGTTCGCATGCGCAGTATCAATACTCAAAAAGTATTGGGCAGCAGCAACTGGGAATTACGCCGTGCCTTAAGTACCGAATCAGTCGGCATCATCTTGATCAACTGGTTCTTATCACTGGGCATTGTCGAAATACTCATACGCCTGAAGACGCTCACTTTTATGGGATTCACCCCTTCATTGATTACCTACTGGCACATTATAGGATACACCGGAATCATCGCATTGGTGACAGGCGTAATTGCCGGAGTCTATCCAGCATGGTACATGACTTCTTTCCCTCCGGCCCTCGTATTGAAAGGAAACTGTGCCCTAAGCGGAAGAGGCAAACGCCTCCGCATGTTCCTTATCGGTTTTCAGTATATCATTTCATTTGTTCTGATTGTGACAGCCGGATTCATTTTCTTACAAAACCGCTTTATGCAGAATTATATATCAGGCATCGATAAAGACCAGATACTAGTTGCCTCTCTTCCACAAATGCCTTACCAAAGCTCCGAATACCGCAATTTTACAAATACTCTAAAAAGTTTTGCTGAAATAGACGACATAGCTTATGCCAAATCAAGTCTGGGCGGAGAAAACGGATATACTCAATATGCTTTCTTATATAAAGGAAAAATGTACGGACATTACTACATTGATGTCACAACAAATTTCTGTAAGGTAATGGGTATGAAAATAGTATCAGGAGAAGACTTTCTTCCCAGCGACTCTATTCTTCATAATGATTTAAACTTTATCGCAACTCAGGATTTACAGCAAAAAACCGGTATTCCGGCTGGCTCAACACTGGATTTCTTCGTCTGGGGCATGAATGTCAAGCTAAAAGGATACGTCAACAACGTACAGTTCACCTCGCTCCGTTCTGAAGCACTGCCCTATATATTCTGTCCAAACGGGAAATATAGTAGTGATATTTTGCCTTTCGCCTACATTCGCGTAAAAGCCGGAAGCAATATGAGGACAGCCTTGAAGCATATTCGCCAGACATTAGCCAAATGTTTTATCGGCTATCCTGTTGAAGTAAAATTCTATGATCAGGTATACAGCCAACTTTATCAGAAAGAAGCTGAGCAGCAACGGATGATCACCTTATTCAGCTTGCTTGCCATCCTTATCTCACTGGTAGGAGTTTTCGGTCTTATCATCTTTGAAGCAGAACAGCGCCGCAAAGAAATCGGCATCCGAAAAGTATATGGAGCCCACACCTATCAAATTCTCTGGATATTCGGGCAATCGTATCTCACACTATCAATAGTCAGCTCCATTATTGCAACCCCGATAGCCTGGTATATCGTATCCAAGTGGCTGGAACAATTTACCGAACGAATAGACATCACACCGTGGATGTTCATTCTTACCTGCATCATTATCAGCCTCATCACACTGATAACCATCACTATACAGAATTACCGTGCTGCAACAAGTAACCCGATAAAAAACTTAAAAACAGAATAACATTGCAACATTATGAAAACAATATTACGCAACTTATTTTACACGCTCAAACGTTTTCGGACAGCTTCCGTACTCAATCTATTGGGATTATCAACAGCTTTTGCTGCCTTCATCCTGATCATGATGAAGGTAAGTTACGAATACAACTTTGATACTTGTTATCCGGATTCTGACCGTATTGCTGTACTGAATCTCAGTGTAGACCATCACCCCAATGAACTGATTGTATTGCCCCGACCTTTTGTAGAAGGAGTGATAGAAGAAACACCTGCAATCGAATGTGGAGCTTTTTTTAATTGCTCTCCCAATTATGCAGAACTTATCTCAACCGATGCCAAGCAACCCCAGTACATTTACGAACCTGTTACCGTAGTAAGCCCAGATTTTGCCCGAACACTCGGCATGGCATTCATAACAGGAAATGATGAAGGATTACGCCAGCCTGGAGGAGCTATTATATCTGAAAGCCAGGCCCGAAAGCTTTTCCCGAAAGGAAATGCCGTAGGAAGTTATCTCTATATGCCAGAAAACAAGAAACTGCTCATCACTGGAGTATACAAAGACTTTCCTGAAAACAGTCAGTTTAAAAATGTTATCTACCGTGATATCGATAAACAAAAGGATAAAGACCGTTGGGGAACTCAGAGTTACTATGCTATCATCCGCATGAAACCCGGTATCAATATCCAAACTTTAAACGAACAGCTTAAAAGCAGTCATCTGGCAGAAAACATGACCATCTATTCTGAATCAGATCGAGAAGTCTGTGCAATGCCAATCCGCAACGTTTATTATGAAGCAAATCCCTGGATTTTCTATAAAGTCGGTGATCGCCAACATACCTGGTTGCTGATTACCATCGCCATTCTTACTATCAGCATTGCTGCCATCAACCTGATTAATTTCAGCACCGCACTCACTCCGATGCGTATTCGCAGTATCAATACTCAAAAAGTATTGGGCAGCCCTGTCAACCAACTTCGCATAGGACTAATATCAGAAACTATCGCCATCGTCCTTATCGGATGGTTACTTTCACTATTTATCGTGTGGATTCTAACGCACATGAAACTACTCAGTCTGATAGGATTTACGCCTTCCTTTTTTACTTATCTACCTGTAATTCTGATATCAGGAGGCATTGCTTTGCTTACCGGTATAATAGCAGGTCTATACCCTGCATGGTATATGACTTCATTTCCTCCGGCTCTGATGCTGAAAGGTAATTATGCTCTCTCGGCCAAAGGCAGATTATTCCGCACCTTGCTTACGAGCTTCCAATATATCATATCATTCGCTCTATTAGTATGCGCCACATTCATTTGGCAACAAAACCAATACATGAAAATTCAAGATACCGGATTTGCACGTGACGAAATTGTGATAGCCGGACTTCCCCACAAAGGACAAGAACTATCACAATTCACCACTTTCAAACATGAACTTGAGAAATTCCCGGAATTTAAAGGTACTGCATATGTTTCTACCAAACTAGGCGCTAGCGATGTGTATAGTATGACCGGATCAAAATATGAAGGAGAAGAGTTTTATCATTATGAAATTCGTGTTTCACCCGATTTTGGTGAAGTTATGGGATTTAAGTTATTAGAAGGACGTTTCTTTCTAGCTTCGGATACAATATCCAGCAACAAATACACTTATTGCCTAGGTACTAAACGCATCAAAGATGAACAACATATCCCGACTGATACTCCTTTTAGAGGAAACCACTCAAAGAGTAACTATATCGTGGGATATATCGATGATGTAATCTTTACTTCAAGCCGGGTCAATGCATTTGCCTATAGCCCATTTTTATTCACAGTAGAATCCCAACTCACCAAGCTGCCTTATGCCTATATCCGTATTAAGGCAGGAAGTGATGTTTCTACTGCTCTCCGTCATATTCACGAAACCGCTGAGAAAATCTTCCCCGGATATCCGGTAGAAGTCAATTTCTTCAATACCTACTACCAACAACTGTATGAAAAAGAAACCAATCAACAGTATATGGTTACCCTCTTCAGTTTGCTGGCTATCATTATCTCATTGGTAGGAGTATTTGGTCTGACCATTTTCGAAACAGCATACCGGCGTAAGGAAATCGGCATACGCAAAGTATACGGAGCAAAAACTTCTGATATTCTATGGAACTTTAACCGTACTTACCTGCGCATCATAACAATCTGTTCAATCATCGCCAGTCCCTTTGCCTGGTTCTTCATGGACAAATGGCTACAAAACTTTATTATCCGAATCAACCTGTCACCGTGGGTTTTTCTGATAGCTTTTGCCATTATAATAATACTTACACTTACGATTGTAACTATACAGAATTACCGTGCTGCAACAAGCAACCCGACAGAGAACTTAAAAATAGAATAATATAATAATAATTTAATACTTACCACTATGATCAAAATTGAAAACCTTTGCAAGACATTCCGCACTACAGAAGTAGAAACAATTGCCTTAAACAATGTAAATCTGGAAGTTAATGAAAAAGAATTCGTCGCCATCATGGGACCATCCGGATGCGGAAAATCAACCTTACTGAACATCCTAGGCTTACTGGACAATCCGACTTCGGGTAACTATTATCTGGACAGTAAAGAGGTAGGGCATCTGAAAGAAAAAGATCGTACCAATGTACGTAAAGGAAGTATTGGTTTTGTATTCCAAAGCTTCAACCTGATAGACGAACTGAATGTATTCGAAAACGTTGAGCTACCTCTTACTTACCTGAATATTCCTGCGGAAGAGCGCAAGAAGCGAGTAACTGAAATTTTATCGCGCATGAATATCAGTCATCGTGCCAAACATTATCCACAACAGCTATCCGGTGGTCAGCAACAGCGTGTGGCCATTGCCCGTGCCGTAGTTTCCAATCCGAAAATTATCCTTGCCGACGAGCCGACTGGTAACCTGGATTCTAAAAACGGACTGGAGGTGATGGAGCTGCTTACCGAACTGAATAAAGAAGGTACTACCATCGTCATGGTAACCCATAGCCAGCGTGATGCAGGATTTGCCAGCCGTGTCATCAACCTGTTCGATGGACAGATCGTATCATCCATCAGTGAAATGTAATCTCTCTTAAGTTTATACAATGAAAAGAAGGTACACCGAAAGTGTGTCCGGATGTGCCTTCTTACTTTCTTTCAATCCATGCCAAACAATGAAAAGAGCTTTACAGAATCTTTTTCGAAAAGGAGAAGGAAACTTGATAAAAATTCTCTGTCTGGGTGTAGGAATGGCTATCGGACTGGTAATGCTTGCCGAAGTAATTTTCGAACGGTCGTATGATAACTTTATTCCCCATCTGGAAGACACTTATATCATACAGGAAAATTACAAGCAGCAAGGTAGTGATTGGTTAAACCACAACAGCGTATCGGGGGCCATTGCTCCGGGTATCAAACGATATTGTCCGGAAGTAGAAGCCGCAACCCGTTTTACTATACTAAATGAAGATCTGTTGTTAACAACTGAGGATCAACGCATCATAAAAGGAAATGCTTATTTGTGTGACAGTTCATTCTTTGATGTCTTTCCACGAAAAATCTTAATGGGAGAAGAGCCACACACCGGACTGGAAAAAGCCAACAATGCTTATATCTCAGCCAAACTGCTGAAAGTACTGGGTAATGATATTTTAGGCAAACAGCTGACATGGAAAGTTTTCCCAAACTTTCATATTACGGTAGCAGGAGTCTTTGAGGATTTCCCGGAAAACACTCATCTGCCGAAAATAGACATTGCCGTAGCTCTTCCTACTATCGGACAAATTATGGGAGACGGAAGAGATAACTGGCTGGGAAATGACCGTTATTCGGGCTATGTCCGCCTACACCCGGGTACTGATCCGAAAACATTGGAGCCCAACATCAAGCATATGCTGTACACCAATGCTCCAATGGAAGAACTAGAACGCTCGGGCAGCCAGTTTTACCTGAACCTGAAACCTGTAAACACGATCTTCCTGTCTTCGGAATACAATCGTATCATGAATATCGTTTTTCTGGCCTTTGCCTTTATTATGCTGGCAGTAGCAGTCCTGAATTATATCCTGCTGGTTGTTTCATCGGTAGTCAAACGAGCTAAAAGCATTGCTACTTACCGCTGTTACGGAGCAGAAAGTAAGGATATTTATCGCATGATACTGGCAGAATCGGTATTACACTGCTTCATCGCTCTGATACTTGCCATACTCATCATCTTCGGGCTGCAAGATTTTTTACAGGAGCAAATGGGACATAGTTTGCAAGCCTTATTTTCTCCCACAGCTTTAGTTCTGTGTTTAATAGTCGTTATTGCCATTGCTATAATTTGCGGTGTAATGCCCGGCTACATATATACACGTATACCTGTCACCTACGCTTACCGACGATACACAGAAAACAAACGACAGTGGAAATTAGGACTTTTATTCGTACAGTTCATGCTGACAACTTTCTTTGTCTGTCTGCTTACCGTTATCGGCCTTCAGTATCAGGCATTGACAAACTACCGCACTGGCTTCGAATACAAAAAAGTGCTCTACGTTTCTCTGCCCGGAACCCAAACAGTAGAACGTGAACGTTGCATACAGGAGTTAAAAAGACTTCCCAACGTAAGCGGAGTAACCTGGGGATATCAGGAAATGTTTATGAAATGCAGCGGAAACAATGTATACGACCCACAAAGCGGTAAAGAGTATATGAACATAGCCGACATGTACGACGTAGGTTCCGACTATCATAAGGTTTTCAGTATTCCTGTACTAGAAGGAAGTACTTTTACTACTGAACTGGGAGATAGTGCCAGCCAGGAAGTAATGGTAAGCCGTAACTTTATCAAACAAATGGAAAAACTTGCCGGGTGGACGGGCTCTCCTGTTGGTAAGCAAGTTTTTATCACAGAACATCAAGGCCCGTACACTATCTGTGGTATCTACGAAGAAATTCATCTAGGTTCTCAAGTTGCGGAAGATTTCGACGAGCGTCCGACAGTGATGTTCTATAACAGACATCCCAACCATCTTCTTTACATTCGTTTGAAAGAAATGGGTCCAGCACAAATCAAGGAGGTACAAGACATAGTCAGCCGTACCATGCCCAGCCAGGAGAAACACGTATATAGCCTCGACCTGGAAATGACTAATCAATACAACATGCTGTTACACGTGAGAAACAGTATACTCTTTGTCGGACTATGTATTCTAGTAATTGCACTTATCGGACTGATAGCCTATATCCGTGATGAAGTAAACCGCCGACGCTCGGAAATAGCTATCCGTATCATTCACGGAGCACAAGTAAAGGATGTACAACTCATCTTCCTGAAAGATATCCTGAAAATAGCTATTCCTGCTGTTCTAACCGGAAGCATATTCGCAATAGTTATCAGTACCCGATTACTAGAGTTGTTTGCAACTAAAATTTCTCTTACATGGTATCTGTTTGGAGGATGCGTACTCGCTGTACTGATAATTATATTTGCAATCAGTTATAGTATGATACTTAAAGCAGCACATAGCAACCCGATCAGCAACTTAAGGACAGAATAGTTGATACTCGTGTTTTTTAGGAAACAAAGAGGCTTGCTTTCATTCAGCTAAAGGATGAAGCAACCTCTTTGCTTCATAAAAGGCTTTCCCTTATTAATGCTGTTATGCGCAAATAGAGTCAATTATTTCAGCCATCAAAGTATTATTTTTGATGCCAACTTAGTTCACGAACAAAAATGAATGGGTAATATATTTCGAATTTAAAAGCGGAAAGAGTGGGATTCAAACCCACGGAACGGACAAGCCGTTCACCGGATTTCGAGTCCGGCCCATTCGGTCACTCTGGCATCTTTCCTTTATCGGCAGCGAATATACTGACTTTTCTTATCCGTTATCATCGTCAACAGCAGATTTTTTTATGACGACAGTTCCCTGTCAATCATATTTGCTCCATTCTTAAAATACAGGACGATGCATGCGTAGTTCTTTACGCAATGCTAAAGCCTTGCCATCCGTCAACTGATTCAACAACTCCCAAAACTCAGGACCATGATTCATTTCGCGGGTATGTGCCAGCTCATGCAGAATCACATAATCCATTAAATGTGCCGGCAAAAGCATCAGGTAAAACGACAGACTTATATCCCGTTTGGAAGAGCAACTTCCCCAACGAGAACGAGCCTTTGATATCGTTACTTTATTATAAGGCAAATCAAACAAGCTCGACCAATACTGTACTAAAGGAGGCAAGTATTCTTCTGCTTTTTTCCTCATCGCCCGCATAACGGCATTTTTTACTAAAGTCTGAACTCTGTCTGTTGTAAAATCAGCATGAGCTGGACAGGCTATCACTACCGTTTCATCCCTCATACTGACTGTAAAATTTTTCAATGGAGAAGTTTCGAGTTTTAATCGAAAACATTCTGCTTCGATAGAAAAATTTAAATCGAAAGGTTTCGGCTTTACTTCTGAACAGACATTGCGCAAACGTTCACGGAAAGGAGCAATTGCTTCAAGTAATGCTGTTATACTCCGGTAAGGAGGAGTAGTAACATGCAAGCCGTCTTCTTTTACACGCATCGTTATATTACGGGCTGAACGACGTACTACGAAATGTATCTTTCCAAAATCTTTATCTGAAATAATTTGTTTCTTACTTATCATACAGCAAACTTACGGAAAAAACTTCATTTTTTCATCTTCTATTTATATTCCGGCATATAAAGCCAAACGATTAGAAGGTCATACAAAATTAACTTTTTCCATGTAGATTTTCCGTGGCTTTCACATTTTCAACTCTACAGGTTCGAGGAAGAAATCCTCACTTTTTCAATATACAGGAAAGTATGAAATTAATTACAATATTAATAATCAAGAATTTACAACGCAGAGCAAAAGTTTGGTACAGCCATTGTCTTTCTATTTACAGAAACAATTGTCAAACTTAAAAAATTACGATTATGAAAAAGATTTTTGTAGCAATAGCATTAATAGCAGGATTAGGCACATCATCAGTAGCATTTGCAAATGCAAAAACAACAAATGAAATCAGTATTCAACTGAATGTAGCCGATTACACTCCTATCGAAGTAAAAGACTTGCCTCAAGCTATACAAGACGCTCTGACCAAAAACTTTAGTGAATATACAGTAAAGAGTGCAGCTTATCAGGAAGACGAAGATGGTGTGAAGATTTATCAGGTGACAGTGGTAGATGAAGAAGGTACAGAAGCCAACATCTTTTTCACTGAAAAAGGAGAAATTATCGAATAAAAAAGCCCCGTTTCATACTTACTAACAGTAACACAAAAAGAGAAAAGGATTACTGCTCACGCGGTAATCCTTTTTATTGAGTTAGTAATTTCTAATTTGAGAGAATTGAAACTTCACAGCCTCATCAATGATTTTTCTTAAATAAGCACTAACTATTTATATAAAAGCAAATGAAAATGTCAACTTTATTGTTTTTTCAAAGCAGATTGTTCCGAAACTTTCATCGGTGATTTTACCGAATCGGCTTTATAAGCCACTTGCGGATCATGAGTATCGTTCTCGAATTGATCGTAAACATATACTACTCCTGCTTTATTCCCTACCATAGAGTGCTTCACGACTCCTCCTATAGAAAACAGCAAGGCCATTACAGCTGCCGCCTTGAACAAAGGCATAAAACGCGTATGTAAAGTAAGGCGTCTTGCCTTGACTACCGGTCGTTCTATTTCCGCCAGAATACGTGAATCAAAGTCATCGCCCAACTTTATATCTTTCTCAGCCTCCTGATAGGCAAACAAAGATTTATAGCGGAGTAAATGTTCCGGAAGTTCTTTCTGGCGAAAAAAAGAACGCAATATCTGTTCTTCCTCCACCGAAGTTTCGCAATTCCAGTATTTCTCTAAAAGTTGTTCAATGTACTTATAGTCCATAGTTATCTATCTCGCTGTATTTTAACTTTATCCGTTGTCTCGCTCTGAACAAATTCACTTTTACCTGCTCCTCAGTCAGTTGCAAGACATCGGCTATTTCCTTATAACTCTTTCCCTCTATATCCCGAAGTTGTACGATAGTGCGTTGCTTTTCTGGCAGTTCATTAATTAAATGATGCACCAGCCTTAGTTGCTCATCCTGTTCGTACGCTCTGTCGGGAGTCAATGTATCGGGCATTTCTTGTGTTTCGGGAGTCAATTCAACATTCTGCGATTCCAGCTTTTGGCTTCGGTCAATAGCAAGATTCCTTGCAACAGTCAGACAATAAGCTTCAATTGAATCGAATTGTGTCCATTCGTCCCTCTTGTTCCATACTCGAATCATAGTATCCTGCACGATATCTTCTGCCTCAGCACTGTCGAATGTTATCCGCAGTGCCAACCTGTAAAGTTTGTCTTTCAAAGGCAATATATCATTTCGGAAACTAATCTCTCGCATTGCTCTCTATACTAATGACGGGTGAGTTACACAAAAGTTACACTCACCCGCCTATTTTTTTTGAATTATTTTTTTATTATCGTACCAGACTTACCGTCTATCGCTGAGGCTAAGGTTATTACAACTTGGGAAACTCCGGCTTCAACTGCCGAAAAAGAGTTCTCAAGCTTAGGAATCATACCGCCTTGTATCACTCCTTCATCGACATATTTCTTAAATAAGTCGGGAGTTATGACAGGTATTACACTATCTTCATCTTCAGCGTCACGCAAGACTCCTTTCTTTTCGAAACAATAAATAAGAGTGACATCAAAAGCTTCAGCCAGAGCTTTAGCCGTTTCTCCTGCTATCGTATCGGCATTTGTATTAAGCATATTGCCTTCACCATCATGAGTTAGCGGAGCCATAACCGGAACTACTCCACGGCTAATCAACGAAACAAGCACTTCGGCATCGACATGCTTCACATCTCCCACATAACCATAGTCTATTTCCTTTACAGGACGTTTTACCGAACGGATCACATTCATATCAGCACCAGTTAATCCAACGGCATTCACTCCCTTCGCCTGAAGGCCGGCTACAATATTCTTATTTACCAATCCTCCATAGACCATCGTTACCACCTTCAGGGTTTCAGCATCAGTAATACGGCGTCCATCTACCATTTTACTCTCTATACCCAGTTGGGCAGCAATTTTTGTTGCAGAACGTCCACCACCATGTACCAACAGCTTATAGCCAGGAATTGCAGAAAAATCAGCAAGTAACTGACTCAATGTATCAGCTTCTTCAACAATTTTTCCACCAACTTTTACAATAGTCAACTTCTCTTTCATCGTATGCTTATTTTGTATTACTCCAAATATGTATATCCATATAATCCCGAACGGTAATTTGCCAGGAATTCCTTTCCTTCTTCCAAAGAGATTTTCCCTTCTTTTACCGATTTTGTCACCCATGTTTCGAGTGTACGCACCAGTTTCTTCGGGCTATACTGTACATAATCTAACACCTCTGCTACAGTTTCACCGTCGATAACCTGATCGATGGTATAGCCTTTTTCGTTAACTGTTACATGCACAGCATTCGTATCTCCAAACAAGTTATGCATATCTCCCAAGATTTCCTGATAAGCTCCTACCAGGAATACACCTATATAGTAAGACTCTTTAGCCTTGATGGTGTGTACTGGTAAATCATGCGATACATTTCTTGTCGACACAAAGTTTGCTATCTTACCATCCGAGTCACAAGTTATATCTTGTAATGTAGCCGTACGATCCGGACGTTCATCCAGACGCTGAATAGGCATAATAGGGAAAATCTGGTCGATAGCCCATGAATCCGGCAGTGACTGGAACAAAGAGAAATTACAGAAATATTTATCAGCTAGTAATTTATCCAGATTGCGGAACTCATCGGGAGCATGCTTCAAGCCTGAAACGATGTGATTAATTTCACGACAAACCGACCAGTACAAACGTTCTATCTGTGCACGAGTTTTCAAATCCACAATACCATGGCTAAACAGATCCAACGTTTCCTCACGAATCTGCTGAGCATCATGCCATGCTTCAAGCATACGGCTCTGATTCAGATTATCCCATATCTGATATAATTCCTGTACCAGTTCATGATCTTCAGGGCTGACCTCAAACTCTTCTTCCATTTCCGGCAAAGAAGCTGTTTCAAGAACTTCAAAAATTAGGACAGAATGGTGAGCAGTGAGCGAACGACCACTCTCTGTAATGATATTAGGATGCGGAATATTGTTCTTGTTACTAGCATCCACCATGATAGAGATAGAATCGTTTACATACTCCTGAATAGAATAGTTCACACTACTTTCACTGTATGAAGAACGAGTTCCGTCGTAATCGACTCCCAATCCTCCACCTATATCAACAAATTCTACCGGGAATCCTAACTGATGTAACTGTACGTAAAATTGAGAAGCTTCACGCAATGCCGTCTTAATACGACGTATTTTAGTAACCTGACTTCCGATATGGAAATGGATAAGCTTCAAACAGTCTTTCATTTCCTTTTTCTCGATAAAATCGAGAGCCTCAAGCAGTTCACTGGAAGTCAATCCGAATTTACTTGCATCTCCTCCACTTTCTTCCCATTTACCACTGCCCGAAGAAGCCAACTTTATTCGGATTCCGATATTGGGACGTACATTCAGTTGCTTGGCAATCTTGGCAATCAGACGAAGTTCATTCAGCTTTTCAACAACCAGAAAAATACGCTTACCCATCTTCTGCGCCAGCAAAGCCAGTTCTATATAGCTTTCATCCTTATAGCCGTTACAAATGATCAGCGAATCAGAATCCGTATTAATGGCAATCACAGCATGAAGTTCGGGTTTTGAACCAGCCTCCAGTCCCAGATTGAATTTCTTTCCATGACTGATGATTTCTTCGACAACCGGCCGCATCTGATTTACCTTAATAGGATAAATAATAAAATTCTGAGCCTGATATCCATACTCTTCGGAAGCAAGAGTAAAGCAATTGGATATTTTTTCGATACGGTTATCCAGAATATCGGGGAAACGCACTAGCATAGGTGCTGTGACATCCCGTAATTGAAGTTCGTCGACTAATTCTTTCAAATCGACTGCCACACCGTTTTTACGCGGAGTTACTACTACATGACCTTTGTCATTAATACCAAAGTATGAAACACCCCACCCAGTAATGTTGTAGAGTTCTTCAGAATCTTCAATACGCCATTTTCTCATTTCACAACATAAAGTCTACGTTTATAATCTATTTATCTAATAATAATTTCAGCTTTTTCACCGATTCACCGATTTGCTCATAGCTTTCCAGTCTTTCGGCATTGAATGTATACTTAGCCTGCCGGTAGAAGTCCATGCGCTTCTGCAAAGCACTTGTGATGACATTCATTAGTTCATCATCTGTCTTATCTGCCAGCAGCGGACGCTTCGCCTTGGCTATTTTCAAGCGCCGGAACAAAACTTCCGGATTGACATCCAGAAATACAGTATCTCCCACACTATTCATATAATCCATATTATCGAAAAAGCACGGAGTACCTCCTCCAGCAGCAATCAATACATCTTCAAAATCTCCAACTTCATGGAGCATATTTCTTTCTATCTCACGGAAGCCGTTCTCTCCACGTTCGGCAAACAACTCCTGTACTGTTTTATGAAAACGTTCTTCGATATACCAGTCCAAATCAATGAACTGGAGTTGCATGGCACGGGCAAACGCTTTTCCTAACGTAGTTTTGCCCGATCCCATATAACCTATTAAAAAGATTCTTTTCATTATTTCTTTTTTACACCGCCACGTACCTTACGAACTTCAGCCTTTTCCTTCTGCAATTCAATAACTTTGAAGCATGCATCCAATGTCAGGTCGGCAGCTTCTACGCTGTCAGGTATCTTATAGTTCTTCTTCTGATACGAAATATACGGTCCATAACGACCATTTAAAATCTGCATATCCGGATCAGCATCAAAAGTCTTGATAACTTTTTTTGCAGCCGCATCTTGCTTTTCACGGATCAAAGTTTCGGCATCTTCCAGTGTAACAGACATCGGGTCCATATCTTTGGGTATGGAAACAAACGTATTATTATAACGTACATATGGTCCGAAACGTCCGGTTCCGACAGTTACAACAACTCCATCCAGTTCTCCTAGCGTACGAGGAAGTTTAAACAGATCGAGTGCCTCTTCCAGAGTTATAGTTTCCAAAGAATATTCCTTCTTTAGCTGAGCAAAGCGAGGCTTTTCTTCATCATCGGCAGTACCTATCTGCACAACCGGACCATAACGTCCGATTTTCACAGAAACCGGTTTTCCACTTACCGGATCCACTCCAAGCATACGCTCTCCTACCTTATGTTCCGACTTGGCAGCCATCGTATCTTCCACCAACGGATGGAAACCTTCATAAAAATGCTCCATCACATCAGTCCACTTTTTATCTCCTTCGGCAATTTCGTCAAACTGTTTTTCGACACTAGCCGTAAAATTATAATCCATGATTTGAGGGAAGTACTCTTTCAGGAAGTCATTAACAACCATTCCGACATCAGTAGGTATCAGTTTCGCTTTTTCACTTCCGGTAAGTTCTGTTTTGGTACTTTCCGTAATTTTGTTTCCCTTCAGTTGCAGAATTTCATAATTACGTTCTACTCCCTCACGGTTTCCTTTTTCAACATATCCTCGCTGCTGGATAGTAGAAATAGTAGGTGCATATGTAGAAGGACGTCCGATACCCAGTTCTTCCAACTTACGTACCAGGCTAGCTTCTGTATAACGTGGAGGAGCCTGAGTAAAGCGCTCCATTGCAACAATCTCCTTGCAGTCTAAGACCTGACCGACTTCCAACGCCGGAAGCAAATGTCCTTCATCTTCCTGCTCTACATCATCATCAAACGACTCTTTATACACACGTAAGAATCCGTCAAAGGTAACAACCTCACCTACAGCAATAAATTTATCCGTATGACCGCTGATAGATATAGTCGCAGTAGTCTTCTCCAGTTCAGCATCTGCCATCTGTGAAGCAAGCGTACGCTTCCAGATCAAATCATACAGACGTTTTTCCTGAGAAGTTCCATCTATCGTTTCATTCGACATATAGGTCGGACGAATCGCTTCGTGGGCTTCTTGTGCACCTTTAGTCTTCGTCGTAAAATGGCGAGTATGCACATATTTTTCTCCCATCAGTGAAAGAATGGTATCCCGGCTGGTACTTAAAGCAAGATCTGACAAATTCACAGAGTCAGTACGCATATAAGTTATCAATCCGCTTTCATACAATCTCTGAGCCAGCATCATTGTCTGTGCTACCGTATAGCCCAACTTACGCGCAGCTTCCTGCTGTAAAGTTGAAGTTGTAAACGGAGCTGCCGGCGATTTTTTCATCGGACGGGTAGTGATATCTTCTATCTTAAATCCGGCATTCTTACAACTTTCAAGAAATGCCTTAGCTTCTTCTTTCGTCTTAAAACGCTTTCCTAAATCCGCCTTGATTTCTGAACCTTTATCATCGGTAAAAACAGCAGTCACCTTATACGAAGCTTCACTCACGAACGCATGTATGTCACGTTCACGTTCCACAATAAGGCGTACGGCAACCGACTGTACACGTCCGGCTGACAAAGAGGGTTTTATTTTCTTCCACAATACCGGCGACAGTTCAAAACCAACAATACGGTCGAGTACTCGACGTGCCTGCTGAGCATTAACCAAGTCTACATTTATATCACGTGGATGCTCGATAGCTTTTAATATAGCAGTTTTAGTAATTTCATGGAATACAATACGTTTCGTCTTCGCAGGGTCCAGTTCAAGCACCTCAAACAAATGCCAGGATATAGCTTCTCCTTCACGGTCCTCATCGGATGCGAGCCATACCATGTCAGCTTTCTTTGCTTCCTTCTTCAACTCTGTTACCAGTTTCTTCTTATCTTCCGGCACTTCATATATTGGAGCGAAATGATCTTTTATGTCGATGCTGAACGCTTTCTGTTTCAAGTCGCGGATATGACCGTAACTTGAAAGAACTTTATACCCCTCTCCAAGAAACTTTTCAATAGTTTTTGCCTTTGCGGGGGACTCAACTATTACCAGATTATTTTGCATAACTTCTGTAATCCATTTAGTGATTTTGGGACAAATGTATGAAAAAACCTGAAGTACACCATATAATAAGGTGCGTTTTTCTAAATTTCTTATTTTTTAATATTTCCGGATATGGAAAACATAAAGAAAAATCAGGCGAAAAAGATTACACCAGAAGAGTATTATAACGTCAGGATACAACAAAGCCTGTAACGGATATATCCCGATACAGGCTTTTATTATTATCAGAAACGGAAGCTTACACCTGCCATGGCATTAAATCCTTGAACGGGGTAACCAGCCTCGGTTATGTAATCTTGATTCAGCAAATTATTGAAACGTACAAAAACATTCAAGCTGTTAAAGAACTCATATCCTGCAGAAAGTGAAAGATTATTTATTGCATCGGCTTTTTCCAGTTCTCCAGCCTTTACACGTCCCTCATAACGATAGGCTGCCGAAATCCAAAACTCATCATACACCTTTGCACGAGCAGAAGCATCTAATACAAATTCCGGCTTCAAGTAAAGCAACACTTTTGCTTCATCTTTTACATTCCAGCCATAATATGTTCCACCTACGGAGAAATCAAAAATATCTTTATATCCATAAGCAGCTTTTATTCCTCCATATCCAACTTTTGCCTTTTCTTGCATCAAGAGTGAATAGCAGTACGGGAAGTCGGTGTCTGTTATACCCGGAAGATGGAAAATCTCATCTTTAGTCACACGGTATCCTCCAAATAAATGGAAGCCCAGTCCAGGTAATGGAGATGCTTTAAAACCGACCTGAAGATCCGCCGGTGTATAGGAAGTACGCATCTGGTTTATTACTCCCCAGTATGGAGATTCTTCATTCTGCTGACGAAAATCGTTCAAGCGGGTTCCTCCTGTCGCATGCAGATAAGCCACATAGGTATCAGCAAAAGTATAATCCAGCTTAACATCCGGAGCAGCTTTTATACCACTTCCATTGGCCGACTGCCAGTCAACATGAGCTCCCACACGCAACCGTATATTATCATTTTCAAGCGTATAATAAGGGTTCAACTGCAACAATGTATAATCAGCCTGTTCCGCATCATAAATCAGGTTATCCATACCCAAAGCAATGCCTACATGCTGTTCCTCGTTCAACGCTCCGGAAATAAATCCGACAGTATGAAAAATATTTTCCGAACCGTGACGCATATAAGGAATGTCATACTTACGGCTAAAGCAGCGCAAGCCTGTCTGTAAAGAGAATTCCACAGGCAATTCACCTTCTACAGAAGCTATGCCTACATATCCTTCACCTAAAGTATAACGCTGACGGCTTGTTTCATATAAATTCTGAATACTTTCATCTCTCACAGGCATATAATTGAATACCTGGGATACAAAAGCTCCACCTAAAGAAAGTGAAACAGTCCGGAAATCATGTTTATAATCCAATGATACATCTGTACGGTAAAAGCGCGACTTCCATTCTCCTTCTTCAGGAAGCAGAGAAGAAATATTTCCATTCATACCATATAGAGAAGCCATAAACTGTAAACGGTCCTTGCGAGAAATATCCCAAAGATACGAAGCCTTGAGGTCTACATTATTCCGGTTGCCATAAGCTCCTCTGATATATCCTCGCGGCGCATCAGCCTGCTTCTGTTCACTTGTTATGGCTTCCATCGGAGAAAAGCCCCAGCTTGTCAACGGACGAACCGATGTTGCATAATCTATATGCTGTTTGGCAACAGCAGGCTCTTCCACTTTCGGCAAGACATTCACTTTAAATGCGTCCATAACTTCAGGATTATACTGATTTTCCACTACAACCGTACGATTCAGTGTAGAATCTTTCACCTGTTCCTGTGCATAGCCTTTTACTACGGGCGACAATGCCGCAGCTACTAAAATTGCAGATATATGTTTCATTGTTTACTTCCCTTATTTAGTTTAGCCAATCGAGTTTCTATCATTTCCGCAATATCATCATCTGCCTGATAATTCTGCTGCAATGACAACAAATATTGCTTGGCATCCAAGTTACGTCCAAGTTTCATGTACACATCCGACAACAGGACAAAACTTCTGGCCAGCCAGTAAGCATGCGGGGTACTTACCTCTATATAATCAAGTACCTCTTTTTCTGCCTTTCCTGTTTCTCCATTGTCAAAATAAAGTTGAGCCAACAAATATTTAGCTTCAGCTCCATATACATTACGAGTATCTTTAGCCAAAACAGCCAAGTCGCCTGCTGCTTCTTTATTCTGTCCTTCGGCAAGAAGAGCTTTTGCACGATAATAATGCGCCTCATTAGCTAATTCGGGAGCCAGCTTGCTTTCAGCAATCAGACCCGAAGCCACAGAAATAATTTCCTGATAATCTTTCACCATCCAGGCACTGCGCATAGCTCCTGTACGTGCAGTCACACGTTCTTCCTGCGATACAGCACGATCTGCCATACGTTTATAAAGCCCCAATGACTTTTCATATTCTTTTTCCCGATAAGCAATGTCAGCACACATAGCCATCGCTTCACCAGAGAATTTATTATCAGGATATTCGATAACCTTATCCAAGTGTGAAACAGCCCCCGTGTAATTCTTCTCATTATAATCAATCAAGCCCAGATAATAATGAGCATCTACACTAAATGCTCCTTGTGGGAAAGATTGCAGGTAACGCACAAAGCTGTTTTTAGCTTCAGTGATATTTCCACGCATATACACACGTTCGGCTGCCACATACGTCAGCGAGTCACGTTCATTCACATCAAAATTAGCTCCTCCCGGAATCGTAGAAACAAAAGCCATATAGTCGTCTACCCGGTTCAGGTCAATATAGATAGATTTCAAATCGCGCTGAGCCAGACGAGCTTCTTCACTACCCGGGTAAGTAGAAATTACTTTTTTGTATGCAGCTATAGCCTCATTATATTTATCATTCTGATAATACAACAAACCTATCTCATTTGCTGCCCGACGAGAAAGCGGACTTTCCGGATAACGTTGAACCAAAAGAGAATAACGCTTTACAGCATTATCATTGTCTTCCAGCTGCACGAAAGCACGTCCCTGTTCATAAAGTGCATCATCCAGATACTGTGACTCAGGGAATCCTGTTATCAAACGGTTCAGCAATTCAATTTTCTTACCATACTCACGCTGCAAGCCCTTGATAATACTCTGCTGGAACAACGAGTAATCTGATAACGACATCGAATAACCGGATGCTTGTGCATACTGCGCATCGGCTGCATCAAATCGGCGTGCATAGAAATTACAGTCACCCATTCGATTATACACATCAGCTACGACATCGTTCTCCAGACGAATCCCCGATTCTGCACAGCGGGTAAACCAAGTCAACGCCTTATCGTACTGTTTTTGCTTAAATGCTGTATAGCCCAGGTTATACAAAGCCAGTCCATATTCTGTAGAACGACGGTCGGGAGCAAACTCCAGATACTGGCGGTAATCGGATGCAGCAGCACCGTACTGTTCCAGACGATACTTTGACTCTCCACGCCAATAATAAGCATCAGCCTGAGTCTGCTGGTTATAACGTCCCAACTGAAGCGATTGAGAGAAATATTCTATAGCATTTTCGAAAGCAGCCTGTGCAAAAGCCTGCGTACCCAGACGGAACAACAATTTTTGCTTAGCTTCCAGAATACGGTTACCCGGACGGCTGATTTTAGCAATAGAATTAAGTGCAGCCATATAGCTGCGAGTATTCATATATACTTCTATCAAATAATCATTTACCTTTTCTGTATAAACAGAGTTAGGAAATTCATTCAGGAAACGTTCGAATACCGTAACCGATTCAGCAAACGGAGAATAGGATGTTTCGTGTATACACAAAGCATAATTATAAAAAGCCTGCTCCTTGATGTCACGGTCATAGTTCATCGCAGACGCCTGTTCAAAAGCCATTCGTGCCCGATTTCGTTCTTTCAATTGCAAATAAGCAAGTCCCATGTGCAAATAAGCATTCTGCGTCAAGGCATCTTGCACAGTAGTCACCTCACCCAATGCAGCAGCTGCTTCCGAGTAGACCCCCGTATAGAAGAAACTCATTCCTAACTTATACAACGAATTTCTTTCAGCATGTTCCTCAGTCTCGCTGCGATAAGCTGACAGATAATCAATGGCAGCAGCATATTGCTTCAAGCCGTAACAAGCTTCTCCGCAAATGCGTTTCATCTCTATTGCCTTTTCCTGGCGTGGATAAGCTTCGAGATAAGTAGATGCGATCTGTCTTGCCTGCTGGTAGTTTCCTCCGACCAGATGAATATCGGCTATATAGTAAGGCGACAAAGCTGCATACTTAGAAGATTCGCCTGCCTCACGAAATCCCTGCAAAGCCTTATCGTACTGTTTTTGCACATAATCGATATAAGCCAGATGATAAACGGCATCTATATGATATTCACTGCTCACCTCTTTCAGAATACTGAACCAGACAGCAGCTTCCTGCAAGTTTCCCATTTTCAGATAAGCAGTTCCCATACGCAAGGTACAGGCATCCCGCTCAGAATCAGCCAGCAAATCGAACTGGCATCCTTTAAAACAAGCAATAGCCTCTGGATATTTTTCCTGGAAGAAATAGGCAGAAGCGATAAGAGATTGCACCCGATTGGCATAACGCGAATCCGGATATTGTTCCAGATACCCTTCCAACTGCTTAATGCAGTCAGGAGATTTCAGTTCATACGACGTGCAAGCAATCATATAAGCGGCTTCATCAGCCAATGAAGCCTGCGGTTTCTGCTGTACAAAGCGCGACAAGGTCTGTTGCGCCGCTGCATAGTCACGACGAAGAAATAACTCTTTTCCATCGTCAAACAGACGACGGGAATCTGTCAGTGGCTCAGTCTGCTGTGCCATTCCCATCAAGGGCAATACACACATGGCTCCTGCCACCCATACATGTTTCTTGTTCTTCATATCTGCAAGATATTATTATTCTTATTTCTTTTTATGCTCTTCTAAAAAACGAGCAACACCCTGACGGACCGAATCCAGTCCAAATTCTTCCGGACGAACCTGATCCAAAGGCATCCAAAACGAATCGGTCACATCATCCATTGCCAGCAATTTGCTATCATCTGCCACCCGGCATAGAAAAAACAAATCGAGGGTATGTACCAGAAAACCAGAATACAAATACGTATTAGGAAGCGAAAACAAATAAGTTGCCTCTACAACCTGTAAACCGGTTTCTTCACGAACTTCACGTGCAACACCCTCCTCTCCAGTTTCTGCCATATCGATAAAGCCTCCCGAAAGGTCGAGTGTTCCCTTTGCCGGCTCTTTTCCTCTCCGGCATACCAAAAGCTCATTTCTAGCATTCAAAATAAAAGCAACCGTAGCGGCACTTGAATTAAAATAATAAGTAAAACCGCAGTCGGCACATTTTTTTGCTTTCTCATTTCTTATCTCGAAATGAGAGGATCCGCACTTGGGACAATATTTAAACAAATCCAGCGGGTGCATATCTTAAAAGATTTATAATATTTAACTCTACAAAGATAGGATAAATGAAAACACAACAGGGGAAGTTAACACAAAAAAATATATAAGTAAGGTATTCACCTGAGAAAGGAGTGATAAACATCCGTCTGCAAAAGTAAAAAGCTGTCAAAAAACTATCTATATTTGCCAGTCAAATTATAAAAAGAGAGAATCATGTTGGAACGAGATTACATTATGCGGTTAATCAGACAGTTTTTCGAAGCTTTGGAAAAATTAAAAGAAGAGAAAGCCGAAAAACAATCATCAACTCTTCAGCTGGAAATCCATAGCATGTATCGTGCCTATTTTCACCAGCCTGAAAGTTTTTTTTACGAACAAGATGCCGAATTCATCCTTCATTATCTCCAAACGGAATTTCCCAAGCAGGAATTCCTTCAACGGATAGAGATGCTCTCCGAACTGCTATGTTATGACGCTTCCATAAAAAGCTCTGCCAAAGAGAAAAAAGAACTATACCGTAAGGCACTGTATACGATGGAATACCTGGATACACATAGTGATACTTTTTCCTTCGAAAGAAGACGAAAAATAGGCGAAATCAAAGCAGAAGTAGACGAATAGCTAATATTTTCTGTTCTTTTCTGTAAAAAAAATATGTTTTTTATCGGCTTTTACAAGACTTATAAAAAAGTTTTCCTATATTTGCTTACAAAATGATAATATAGATTGCTTATTATGGAAAAAATTGATAACCTAGACAAACAGATTCTGGAAATTATTTCGCAGAATGCTCGTATTCCGTTTAAAGACGTTGCTGCCGACTGCGGTGTTTCACGTGCAGCCATTCATCAACGTGTACAGCGATTGATCGACTTGGGAGTTATCATTGGTTCGGGTTACCACGTAAATCCCAAAAGCCTGGGATATAGCACTTGTACATATGTAGGAATCAAACTGGAAAAAGGTTCCATGTACAAAAGCGTAGTAGCCGAACTCGAAAAAATTCCTGAAATTGTAGAATGCCATTTTACTACCGGTCCGTACACAATGCTGACTAAGCTATATTCAACAGATAACGAGCATCTGATGGATTTGCTGAACTCCAGAATTCAGGAAATTCCCGGTGTGACTGCAACGGAAACCCTGATTTCACTCGAGCAGAGCATTAAGAAGGAAATTCCTATCCGCAAAGAAAAATAAGGATGGACTGGCTTGCAACTCTCCATTTTGAAGGAATAGTAATAGGTATATGTACTTTTCTAATAATAGGACTGTTTCATCCTATTGTAGTTAAAGCCGAATACTATTGGGGAACACGTTGCTGGTGGTGGTTCCTGCTGCTAGGCATTGCAGGTACCATTGGTTCGGTACTTATCGGTGACATACTGATATCGACATTACTGGGCGTATTCTCTTTTTCTTCTTTCTGGACCATCAAAGAAATATTCGAGCAGCGAGAACGGGTGCTGAAGGGATGGTTTCCCATGAACCCTAAACGTAAACATGAATACGAATCCCGATCTTGAATTTCTGCATCAGAAAACTATTTTATAATCACAGATTCCATTGGTTTAATTAATACTTGCATTAACGGACCAATGGAATCTGTGATTTTTATTATATCTTTATTGTTCCCGATCAATGCGGGTTATATTCCTGCAAAGGCAGTTCTCCTCTCAATGCTCCAAGTGCATTCATTGCCAAAGCTCCCATCTCATCCTCACCAGGAATAACTACAATACGAGCAATGCCTTCCAGCCATTCACGAAGTAAAGCTACACAATATTTGTTGTTGGCGATTCCTCCGGTCAGAATAACAGCATCTGTCTGTCCGTGCAAGGTAACATGCATCGCTCCTACCTGTTTAGCCACTGTATAAATCATAGACTCCAGTACCAGTTTATGTTTTTTATCGCCGGCATTTGCCCATCGTACAATAGTAGGTACGTCGGTTGTACCCAGATGAGCCAACAAGCCTCCCCTGCCATTCAGCATTTTACGAATTTCCTGATAAGTATATTTGCCGCTGAAGCACAAGTCTACCAGTTGCCTGGCCGGAATTGTACCTGCACGTTCCGGGCTGAAAGGTCCTTCCCCGTTCAGCGCATTATTTACGTCAATCACTTTTCCGTAATGATGCGCACTGACAGAGATTCCTCCTCCCAGATGTACAACTATCAGATTGAGTTCCTCGTATTTTTTGCCAATCCGGGCTGCATAATTACGAGAAACCGCCCGACTGTTCAACGCATGGAAAATAGAGATACGAGGAATCTCCGGAATACCGGTCAGCCTGGCTACATCACACAGTTCGTCGGTGACTACCGGATCTGCAATAAAAGCAGGACATCCTGCCGGAGCAGCCAGTTCATCTGCTATCAGAGCTGCCAGATTGGAAGCGTGTTCCATATCAGCATGCCACAAATCGTGCTTGATACGCTCATTTATCCGATATACCCCACCGGGAGTAGGCTTCAGTAATCCTCCGCGGGCAATGATAGCATCGAAGCACAAGGGAATTCCAGCCTCCCGCAAAGCTTCTGTAACATGCAAGCGACGATATTCATATTGCTCATTAATATGATGAAAAACCGACAAGTCTTTTGCAGAATGAAATACACTTTTTCTCCAGACCTGTTCATTATCCTCGTAAACAGCCAGTTTGGTAGAAGTAGAACCGGGGTTGATCACTAGTATTTTCATATAATATCAATATTAATCGTTTTGATTACCAGCCATGCATGCCAATGCAAGACTATAAAATTTAGAATTTCCCGAGTCGCTCCGCGAAGGTACAACTACCGGAGCTATTGTTCCTGTAAGCATGCCTGCCATGTTCGCATCGCCAAAAAGTGACAGTGTTTTATAAAAAGTATTGCCCGACTCGATATTCGGAAAAATCATAATATCGGCATTCCCGATGACCGGCGAACTTAATCCTTTTATCTCACCACTATGACGGTCGCAGGCAGTCTTGGCATCCATAGGTCCGTCTACAAAGACAGAACCGAATCGGCCTAACTGAGCTTCTTCTTTCAACTGTACATAGTCCAACGTATGCGGAAATTTTTCATTGACTTTTTCTGAACAATGTATTAATGCCACACGAGGCTGGTCATTGCCTAGCTTACGGCATATGGCAATATCGTTTGCTATCATTGCACGAAACTGCAACAGTCCCGGCCGAGGAATGACAGCCGCATCAGAAAAGAGCAGTAATTTATGATACAGTGGAATCTGTGCTACGGCAACATGGCTCAACACCCCTCCCGGAGGTAACAATCCCTTCTCCTTTTTCAACACTGCACGCAGCAGATTGTCTGTATTAATAAGTCCTTTCATCAGGATATCAGCCTCTCCCGTACGCACCAGTTCTACAGCAAGCGCAGCTGCTTCATCGGGAGTGGAAGTTATATAAACACGGACAAAATCGGGAGAGGCAGCACGCAAGTTATGAGCGATTTCAACATGAGCTTCATCGGTCACCAGCAGATATTCGGCTATTTCCTCCCTTAAACTACGGATAATGACATATTCTGTATGAGGGTCATTGGGACATACCACAGCAACCCGCCGACGGATACCAAGCGAACGCAAATTATTCACCAGCTGAGTTAGGGTTCTAATCAATTCCATACCATTAGATTTTTAGCAAATATGAAAAATAAATCTGAATTTATCTCTATATTTGCTTGGTTTCTACGAAATATTTAACTTATGAAAACGTTTCAAACATTTGACATCGAAGCGGAATACGATGCGCTCCACAACCGATTTCCCAACCATAAAGATGCACCTGTAATAGGAATTACTGGGAATTTCAGTGAAGGAAATTTAACACTTGCTCCTGGATATTATACTTCCATTCTGAAAGCAGGAGGTATTCCTTTCATTATTCCCCCTTTCGAAAATACTGACATTCTGATAAGCCTTCTCGATAGTTTAGACGGCCTTCTACTGACAGGAGGAGCAGATATAAATCCTTTATTCCTGAAAGAAGAACCAGTAAAAGAATTACACAACATCAATCCTTTCCGCGATCGTCAGGAACTACTTCTTACGCGACTTGCAGCCAATCGCCAGATTCCGATACTGGGCATTTGCCGTGGAATGCAAGTCATGAATGTAGCTCTTGGCGGAAGTATCTATCAGGACATTCATGTACAGATGGAGGGCAAGCGTATCAAGCACAGCCAGGATATGGACAGAGCTTTCGCCTCACACACCATACAAATAGAACATGATAGTCTGCTGGCACGAATCATGAAAACAACTTCGCTGCCGGTCAATTCATTCCATCATCAGGCGATAAATGAAGCTGCTCCGGGATTCCGTATTTCAGCACGAGCTGCCGATCAGGTAGCAGAAGCCATAGAAAGTACTGAATACAAATCGATGCTGGGCGTACAATGGCATCCGGAATGTTTCATTCTGAATGGTGATGAATACATGATGCCACTGTTCGAATGGTTATTGCAAGAAGCAACTTCCTTCCGTACAGCCAAGCAGATGCATCGCCGTATACTGACTCTGGATACTCACTGTGACACGCCGATGTTTTTCGGACAAGACATTAATTTTGCTACACGAGATGCCAAAATAAAAGTCGATCTACACAAAATGACCGAAGGACGGCAGGATGCAACTATCATGGTTGCTTATCTGGCACAAAAAGAACGCACTGACGAAGCCTTACTTGCCGCTACAGCCAAAGCCGACCAGTTGCTGAACGAAATAGAACGTATGGTAGCGATGAACTGCACCGCAGTAGATATTGCTTACACTCCAGCCGATCTATACCGTCTGAAACGAGAAGGGAAAAAGGCCATTATGCTAGGAATAGAAAATGGATATGCTATCGGAAAAGATTTGACGAATGTAGAACGCTTCCGCAACCGGGGAGTTGTTTACATGACACTTTGCCACAACGGAAATAATGATATCTGCGGTTCGGCACGATATAATGACGCACACATCGGAGTAACCCCTTTCGGCGAACAGGTTATCCGGGAGATGAACCGCACTGGTATGATGGTGGATCTCTCGCATGCGGGAGAACAGACTTTCTACGATACATTGGACATAAGCAGCAAGCCAGTAGTATGTTCACACTCTTCGAGCCGTGCATTATGTGACCACCCACGAAATCTGACGGATGAGCAGCTGAGAGCTATTGCCCGTAAAGGAGGTGTCGTACAAGTTTGTCTGTATAGCGGCTTCTTGCGTACAGATGCTCCTGCTACAATCTGCGATGCAATCGAACATCTGCATCATATGGTCAACATCATGGGCATAGAGCATGTAGGCATCGGAACCGACTTCGACGGCGACGGAGGAATTATCGGCTGTAATGATTCTTCGGAACTGATCAATCTGACACGCCGTATGTTATACGAACGTTACAGCGAGAACGATCTCCGATTAATTTGGGGAGGCAACTTCCTGAGAGTAATGGAAGAGGTACAAAAACAAGATTAGTTCCTCATTATCAGACCATTCTGATAGTCTCGAAAAACATGCTGATGTCTTCGAAAAAATATGCTGATATTTTCCGGAAAACATCAGCATGTTTTTTTATTTTTTGTACAAATTTTACAGCCCTCTCGATAATGTTTTTTTCAGAACCTTTTCAAGAAGTTTTTAATGGAACGTATACTTTTTCAAAAAGCAGCGTTACTAAAAGAAAAAACAGTAGAAGGGACTCATGAAATTAACAAAAAGTATTTTATTGACAAGCTGCTTCTTCCTGCTATGTGCCTGTGGAGAATACAAACTAGAATCGGAAGAAAATGAAACAGTTCAGGATGAACAGACGGAAGCACGGTACACCTTACAGCTAAATGTGACTAGCCGTAACAATGCAAAAATCAATTATCCACTCTCACTTTTTCTGTTCGACGACGAAAACAACTGTGTAGTACGTGAAACGATTCCTACAGAAGAAAGTGAATTCAGTTCTTCCATATCTAAAGGAAAGTATACACTCATCCTGCTATCTGGCCTCAACGAGAATGATCATTCGTATCCGCTGGAGATTATTCCCGACAGTTATATCAGTCTCAAGACAGACAACTGCTCGGAAGAGCCTCTGCAAATAGGAAAAGCCAGTGTAAACCTCACTCAATCAACTCGAATTACAGTCATTCTTTCGTATGCAGTAGCCTCACTCAATTTCACCCTCAACGGTATTCCTCAAGATGTAACAGCTACCGAAGTAAAGGTATCACCGGTAAGCTCTGCTGTTTCATTCAACGGAGATTATAAAAACGACAAACAACAATGTGTTATTCCCTGCCGGAAAGAAGGAAGCCAATGGGTCAGCGATGCAACGTATGTGTTCCCTAACGAAAGTTCGCAGACTCATCTGTCTATCAATCTTCAGTCTCCACAAGGAAATGAAGCTTACGGCTATACATATCAGGCAACACTGAAGGCTGGCTATCCATATCATTTCACGGGAAACTATAAAGGCGGAGTAACACTCGACGGAGAATTTCAGGCGGAAGGATGGCAACCGGAAATAGACTGTGAATTCGGCTTCGATGAGATTTTACCCGATGAGGGAGAAGATGACGGTAATAATGAAGGGACAGATGACGGCAATTCAGGAAATACCGGAGGAGAAGACAGTTCTGGTGACAATGACACGGAATATGACACATTCATCGTATCCGAAATGCCTGGTGCAGATAGTATATGGGGATATTTTTATGTCTGGCAGACTACCAGTATTTCCTCTACCGAAGCGGAAGCTATCATCATCGCCCCGGAACAATGGTATACATTGGCCGCAGATGCTCTGGATTTACTGAATACTTATTCAGAAGACGGCATAGAAGGATGGAGAATGTTTACAACGGAAGAAGCTACAGTGTTCCGGAACCAATTTCAGGGATCGGTCAGTGAACTGAATGAATTTATCAGTGAATACGGACTTGCATTCTTTAAATATAGCGACGGAGCACGTTACTTATGCAACAATGCACAGTCTACTTTCAGCTTTGCCAACAATCGTATAATAGATGCAGGAAGAACTGTAAAATACTACCTCAGACCTGTAAAAAAAGACACTGTCCAAAATTTTGTGTAAATGGAAACAGGATTCAGTTGTAAGTTTGTTC